>ENA-OREN01002451-OREN01002451.1-marine-metagenome-genome-assembly--contig:-NODE-2451-length-18889-cov-5.915639_pt1 | contig 18889 bp, 20 predicted proteins | sample MGYA00248624_ERZ508555 | MGnify/ENA primary metagenome ERZ508555 (study PRJEB26222, sample SAMN06267773) | marine metagenome | isolation source: Saanich Inlet, British Columbia, Canada | place...
TAAGAAGAAGGCTTCTTAGGATGTTCTATATAAGAAATTTTAAAAAGTTGTCAGAGGTTTTGGGGTGATAAATAAATAAGTATAACTATTTCTTTAACTACATAATGGCTTAATTTTACACTGTTTGTTTTGTCTGAATCTTCCAGGCTTTATTATACCAATCACTCAAAATAAGTAGTTCATTATGACTTCCAATAGCTTCAATTTTTCCCTTATTAAGCACAATAATCTTTTCTGAATTCATAACTGCCTTTAATTTATGAGACACAATAATGATAGTAGCATTAGTTTTATCTAAAATAGTTTCAAGTGTATTATGGAATTCTTCTTCAGAGTTAGCATCAAGATTACTTGTAGGTTCATCTAATATTAGAATCGATGCTTTACGAATAAGCGCCCTAGCTAAATCTAACCTCTGTAACTGCCCACCAGAAAGTCTTATAGCGCCTTCACCTAACAAAGTATCATACCCTAAAGGAAGTGTTTCAATAAATTCTGCAATACCAGACAAACTAGCTGCATGTTTAATCTCATCCATCGCTGCATCAGGCTTTCCGTATCTGATATGTTGTTGAATCGTAACATTAAAAGTTTGTGGACTTTGATACGTGTACGAAATCAGGTCTCTTAATGAATTAATCCTAATATCTTCAATTAATATATCATCAAAAAATATACTGCCCTTCTTTACCTCTCTTAGTCTTGGCAATAAATCTATTAATGTAGATTTTCCACTACCTGAAGGACCTACAATTGCAGTCATTTTATTTGCCGGAACTTCAAAGACTAAATTATTTAATGTGTACTCTTTACATCCAGAGTAACGAAAATAAACTGAATCAAACTTAATTGATTTATTTAGAGAAGCTATTGATATTTCTCCAGTGTCTATCTCTTTAGAATGAGACATATCCTTGATTATTTTAGTAACAATTTCTATTGAGCCAACTGCACTTTTTATTACTTGAATCTTTACCATTAGACTCTTAACTAATGGCAATAGTCTAATAGATACAAGCATATACAAACTCACCTTGCCTAATGACATTCCTATAGTTTCTACAGCAAAATAAAGAAAAATTAGACTGAGAAAAATTACAACCGGCTCCATAACCATATCTGTTTTGTTCTTTAATACAGCCTTAAATATCATATTTTCTCTCAATTTTTCTGTAATTGAAGAGAATTCGTTACTTTCAGCAAGCTCCACTCCAGAGAGTCTTACCAATCTTGGTGACTTTAACCTATCGATAAGAAATGATGACAATTTAATATGAGAATTTACTAAATTTCTCCCTGCTTGCACACTCTTTTGAATCCAAATTTTAGGTGCAAAGCTTGTAATTATTAAAACTACACACGCAATAATTGTCATATACCATGAAATTAAAACTAGTATTAATAAAAATACTGCCAAAGTAACTAAGTCAGCAATTAAACTAAATAGGGTCAAAATACCAGAAGTTGAGTTATTTGTTTCTCTCGAAATTACTTCTGCGAAATCCCCTATCGGCAACGAATCCTGATAATCAGAATCAGCTAGAAGATAGCTATCAAACATGTAATTTCTTAATTTTCTATTAAGAAATGAGCTTAATTTTATTTGATATATTGCTCTCACATATAAAAATAACTGCCTACTAAGAAACAATGAAAAAGCTAAAAATAAAAGTGATGCAAGAGTAACAGTAAAACCAATATAACTATATAAATCAACTATAGTTAACCATATATCCGAATCTAAAACTAAAGTGTTAATATCTCCATCAGCTTTTATAAATTCAACTATAGGATAAAAAATGCCTAGGCCTAAAGCCTCTGAAAATGTTGCAAAAAGAGACATTATCAATAAAATTACAATGCTTCTTAGGCGAAGAGATATTAACTCTCTATAAAAATTCCATTTTTTTAATGTTGCTAAAAGATTTGATCTCATAAAATGAAGCTATAGTGTATTCATAACAATTTACTCATAACAACCGCATCATGAGTAGTACCATCAGTATCTTTGTAATGTGACTTAAGTCTCTTCACGATGTAAAACCCGCTCTTCTCCATTAATCTAATATTTGGAATATTGTCGTCTCTAGTAAAAGATATTATTTCTTTTAAGTGTAGAGTGTTTTTACAATAATCTAAGTACATATCCATAGCCTCAGACATGTAGCCATGCCCCCAATATGTAGGAGATAGTGCCTTTCCAATTTCACCTATACCTCTATCAAAATCAACTCTAATTAAAGCCATTGACCCAATCACCTTCTTAGTTTCTCTCAGCCTAAGAAACCAATACATTGCATGCCTCCCATGAAAACCATTAAATATACGATCCTGAATATTGTTGATATACTCTATAGACTCATTCAAATGTTCATGCGGACCAAACTCAAAATATTTAAACATATCACTATTGGTTGAATATTCATGAAAATCATTTAAACCGCTCATATTAAATTTTGCGAATAATATTCTTGAATTACTGTATTTAATATTTGAACCTGGAAAAAAAGATTTTAGTATATTTTCTTGACTCATGTAAACAAATTCCTATGTTGAACTTTACTTATATTTTCTAGGTACTCTACCAAGAACTATTAAGATATTATCTTTAAAAGACAACATATATTGAATAAATGTCATAATAATAAGCGGATTAAATGCTAATAAGTAGCTTAACACCACATTATCTGCCTTATCTATAATACGCTGTTTTTCATTTCTATCCACTTTGTAAAAAGAATATCGATTATGTCCTCTGTGGGGATAAATAGCATATAAGAACCCCATAAATTTATTTTTTAATGAGATACTCGACATTCTTTTGTAGTCAAAATCTCTCATAATTCGTGAAAAAACAGCCTCAATAGAAATAATATCTTTCTGAGTTAAAACACCCATCCATCTTTCCTTCATTCTATCCTTTGTAAAAAAAACATCACGATCAACATCCGGGTCGCTATTAGAAATATAGCATGTATCAGTCCTCCACAAGGAGCCATCTGTATTAGTTGGAATAGTCAAAATTTTACTATATTCAATCTCTAAAATAAATGCTATCTTCTTAGCAGAAGTCACAATATCTTGAACTAGATCTTCATACTTGATAACATGAATTCTATTGCCCTTAGTACGCCCATATGTATAGAAAATTTTCGATGCCTTTTCCCATTCTGCCCATGACTTACTAATGAGATGATGGTAGCAATCAGGCATATTGATGCACTTTCTTTCAATGCCTCGATAGTATCCTGCAATTGCAGCCTTTGGCTCCCTTAATAAGAAAATAACGTTTGGATTTAAAAAATCTTCAAATATCCAATCTGCATGAAAGCAAACATGCTCATGTTCAACAATTACATTGATGTCATCTATATTAATATTTTTTACATGTGCATATGCTTCATGTATTGCGTAAAAAACATTCACCCTGTTAAGGCCAAATGATTCTAGATTAGATTTAAATCTAGCATAAAAAAGCTTGTTATCATCACTAGAATTAAAAAACCTGCCACCTTCTTTGTCAGAATACTGAAAATCTATATATCTTTTCCATGAATCCACTATTGAGTCGATGTTTAACTGGTTAGTTTTGTTGGAAATTACATCTCTCCAGCCTCTATAAAAACTAAATGCTGGCAATATAAGTATTTTTTCATGCGATGTAAGTAAAGCGTGCGTCCAATCTATTCCACAATGACCAAAAGATAGTAGAAAAAATACTTTTTTATTTTGGATGTCCATTATAGATTATTAAACCGATAGTTGATTTTAGCCTTGATTACAAGACCCAGCCATCATCCACAATTATATTTTGACCATTTAAGTATTTTGACATATCAGAAATTAAATACACAACCGTTCCAATTAGATCTTCAGCATCCAACATGCCTTTACTGGCACAATTTTCTCTGTATTTTTCTAAAAATTCTTCTGGTTGTGAAGCAAGTATGCCCCCTGGAGAAATAGAGTTAATTCTAATATTATTATCCTTATAGTACTTTGCGAGGTACTGTGTGATTGAAATAATGCCAGCTTTAATTGCACTATACTCAATAGGAGAAACCATTTTAGTTCCCTCATAGTGCTTAAATTTTGGAGGAGAAACTCCTTGAATAGATGATAAATGTATTAAGTTCCCATATTTTTGCTTAATAAAAAATAAAATTATTCTCTGAGAAAATAAGATTGACCCGCCAAGTTGACCAAATAAATCCTCAGCAAGTCCTTCTGGCTTTAAATTCTCAAAAGGCATACCCCATTGTTTTGATCTTGGGTAAGCTGAGTGAATTGCTGCATCTATTTTTTTAAAACGACTCGCTCCTTGATATATAAACTCATCAATAGATTCTGGATCTCTAACATCTACATAAAAGAATGCGCAATTCTCTTCTCCTAATTTTTCTTGAAGTTGCATTCCTTTACCTTCTGAAACATCTCCAATAATAACCTTCCCCCCATTATCAATAATACCTTTTGCAAATGCAGACCCTACTAATCCTGTAGCACCTGTAATTGCGACAACTTTATTTTTAAGCATTCTTACCTTCCTTAATTAAAAATTCTGCAATAGAAAAATCTAGCTCTGTATCAATATCAATAGCGCGCTCATTCGGCACTTTATATGCCTTTACACGACCATCAAATAAATTATTATTTCTTAAAATAAATTCTGGAGATGAAACATACGCAACGGTGGTCATATCAAATGCCTTTGGAGCATCTTGACGTCTAGTAAAAATGTTATCACTTTCAACAAGTAACTTAGCATAGTTGTCGTTATCCACTTTCACCATGTTAAAAAATGGACTACGTGTCGTATCCGTTATTGTTATAACAATATCAGTCTCATCCTTTAAAAGATTTATAGCGCCCTTCACATCTTTATCATTACGTAGTGGTGAAGTTGTTGGTAATGAAACAAACTTATCAAACTGTCCTTTGCTCTTATATACCCATTGCACAGCATGCTTCCATGCCAGCCATTCCGGTGAATTATCTTGTGCAAGCTCTTTAGGTCTTGGAATAACCTCAACACCAAGTTTTTTAGCTATATTTGCAATTTCTACATCATCTGTGGACACAAAAATAGATGAAATTTCATCTATTTCTTTTGCAACTTCAATCGAATACTCTATAAGGGGTTTATTGTTTAATTCTCTAATATTTTTTCTAGGCACACCTTTAGATCCACCTCTAGCAAAAATAAATGCATATGTTTTCACAAAGCCACCATCTTTCGTTCTAAATTAGATTTTCTTATTGAATCTATCATCTTCACAACAACTACACCATCATGTAACGTTACCATTGGCTGAATATTGTTTTCAACACAATCTATAAAGTGTTCTAATTGTTCTTTATAAATATAATCGCGATTAAAATCAAAAATTTCTTTTTTAGTCTTCCCAGAAGAAGGACTCCATTCAACGCTTTTTTCTCCCGCATTCCAAATAAGCTCACCCTTTGTAGTTTGTAGTGTACATATCCTTACCGGATGCCTTCTATTGAAATCTATTTGCATCACAGCTGAAATATCAGAATTGGTAGTAAATAACATATCGGCCTGATCCTCTACATCTATTTCTAATGTTTTACTATTCTTTAATCTTGAAAATACAAAAGTCGGTTTTCCAAAAAACCAGTGAAAATAATCTAACTCGTGGCTAAGTTCGTTCAGAACACCTCCGCCTAAATTAGATAATGCTGAAACTGTTTTTTTGTAGTCATGTCCTGGCCTCCAGTCGGGTAAATATGAGCCGCATTCTATATTAATATGCATTAAAGCTCCAATTTCGTCACTTTCGATCATTTTTTTAAATTCAATAGCGGCAGGATCGTACCTTAAAACATAGCCAACCATAACTTTTGTATTACTTTCATTTGCAACCCGAACAAGATTGTCGAGATTATCCAATCTATCTGACAATGGTTTTTCAATTAATAAATGAACCCCCGCTTTTAATAATCTAATAGATTGCTCTACATGAAACGGTGCTGGGGACGAAATAATAGCCGCATCAATACCATATTTAAGTGCCTCATCAATTGAGAAAACCACTCTTTCAACCATATCCTCTTCTGGAGAAGATGGTCCTACTCCAGAACGAATTAATGTTACTTCTATATTAGGACGTATTTCTTTAATAAGTCTTAAGTGTCGCTTTCCAATACTACCTAGCCCAACTATTGCAATTCTATTTAATTGCATTAGATGAAATCCTTAGATTCAATATTTGCTTTTTCATAGTCATCTATCCGTCCAATATCGACCCAATATTCATGTATCGGAAATGAGTTCACCATAGAACCTGTATTTATTTTATTGTTAATGAAAGTGGGCATGTCAAGAAAATCAACCCCATTTACCTCTTGGAAAAAATTTGGGTTCATTACATAAATTCCAGCATTAACAAAGAATTTATGAATAGGCTTTTCAACTATAGCATTAACATGGTAATCATTAGATTGAACAACGCCATAAGGGACTTGAAAATCATACGCGCGCACACACATTGTTGCCTCACAATTATTTTCATAGTGGAATTCTAACAATTGATTAAAATTTACTTTAGTAAGAAGATCTGCATTCATCATAATAATAGGTTTTTTTGAATCCAATTTAGGTAGCAAACCTAAAGATCCCGCAGTTCCAAGTGGTTTTTTCTCATCAATGTATTGTATGCTAACCGCCCAATTAGACCCATCTTTAAAATACTCTTGAATCATTTCTGCTTTATAGTGAGTGGAAATATAAAAATTATGAAATCCAAACCCTATAAATTGCTTAATAATAGTTTCTAATATAGGCTCACCTCCAACCTTCAATAACGGCTTGGGCTTTTGCAATGTTAGTGGCCGTAAGCGCGTTCCAAACCCTCCTGCCATTATAAAAACTGGATTATCAATCTTTGGTTTGTAAATTAAATCTTGCAGTACCTCTAGCCCTGATAATATATTATTTTCATCAACAATGGGGACATGCAAAATTCCCTTTTTACCCATTAGAGAAACAATTTCATCGCGACTTAATAATTTTGAGGCGGTTACCGGAGATGTGTTCATAACTTCAGATACTGGTATATCTAACGAAATATGTTTAAGCAGGTTTCGACGGATATCGCCATCTGTTAATGTTCCTAACAAGCAATCATGCTCATCAATAATTAATACGATTCGTATTCCAGATTTCTGCAACACTTCTATACCTTGTCCAAAGGTGCTCAAAACATTTAATTTAGCTTTAGTCCAATCTTTCAAAAAACACCTACTTATTTATTAATTTCATACTTTGATTGTATAAATGTTACGTTTTCACCTATATTTTTATATACAACAGATCCAGAAGCTACAATACTATTAGCTCCAATCGATATATTTTGTAAAACTGACGAACCTGCTCCAACAAATACACAAGAATCAACAAGTACGCCACCACACAGTGTTACTCCAGGAGAGATATGACAATTGTCGCCAATTATACAATCGTGGTCAATTACGACTCCAGTATTTACAATACTATCAACCCCTATTATTGAGCTAGGTTGTATAACAACTCCGGCCATTATCTGTGCGCCATTCGAAAGTTTTACGGTGTCTGAGATAATTGCTGTTGGATGGATGACACTTGTAAACTCAAACCCAAGAGCTCTGACTTTTTCAGCCAGTTTTTTTCTTAAAGTTTGATATGGTAACGACCCTATACCATTAGCTATAAGCACATCTTGACGGGAAAACTTAGCAAGTATTTCGTCCGATCCTAAAACTCCGAGTCCAAAACACACTTCTCCTGGTTTTTTATCTGAAGTTATGCATCCAAGGATCTCTTTACCGGAAAGAGTAAGCGCTTCGGCTACAACTTTTGCATGTCCGCCGGCACCTAAAATAACAATAGACCTAGAATCTTTATTATTCAAAAATGAGTTCATGCTCAGAATAGTTATTTTTACTTATCTTACCGATTAAATCCCAGTAATTCATTGGACTATTACCATTCCCAGGGCGTTTAACAGTAATATTATTCTCAGTAAACGCGTCGCCTTTATTTATATCTGTTACTGCGCATATACTCTTTCTAGCAATATTCAAATTCTTTAATTCAGATTCTCTTGGGTATTTCACACCGTCCCCCATTGCCAAACTTACAGAACGAATTGCAGACACCATACTCTTAAGCTCATTGGGATCCAATGAGGCACAATGATCAGGCCCAGATAAGAACTTATCTACAGTAAAATGTTTTTCAATTAAAGCTGCACCCATGGCTACAGCTGCTATTGGAATTGATATTCCCTCACTATGATCAGAATATCCGATCCTAAGATTAAAGGCCTTACGTAGCGTGCGTATAGCTTTTAAATTTATATCATGCATTGGTGCAGGATATTCTGTTGTGCAATGCAATAATGTGACTTTCTCCTTTAAAAGTGTTTGACCTTCTAGTGATGAATAGGCGGATTTAAACGCTTGTCTAGAAGGTTGTATATTATCTTTATCTCCTTGTATTAATCCAAAAGCGATAACACTTAGAGCATTTTCTATTTCCCCAAGGGTTGACATGCCAGTTGATACAATCAATTCTGACCTGGTCCGAGCATGTAAGAGTAATAATGGCGCATTAGTAATATCGCCAGAAGAAATCTTATATTTATGAAAACCTAATTCGTTCTTAAGAAAGTTAAAACTCTCTTCATCAAACGCAGTGGAAAGAAATTGTATGCCTTTCTTATTGCAATAATCTAATAGTTCAAAATGCAAATCAAATGGTAATTCCAATCGACTTAACATTTCAAATTGAGATTCATCAGGATTTGTAACTTTTAATTGGTAGTTTGCCTTAGCAGCCCCTTTAACTACAAGATTTTTTGCAAGAAACGTCTGAAACTTTATGGCGTCTGCTCCAGAATCCACAGCTGCATCAATAAGCTGGAAAGCTATATCCCTATCACCGTTATGATTTACACCCGCCTCGGCAATAATAAACACCTTTATAAAATCTCCTTTAAACTCATAAAAGACTCGGCTGATTCAACGCCAGCCACTATGCCACGAATAGTTGCCAAAGCTTTAATGGCTTCTTCGCTTCTAGGAAAAGGATGTTCTCCCAATTCTCCCTTATACATCTTCATGATTTCAATCTTTTTATCTAGATAATCACTAATATCTACCCACAAATTTGGTCTAAAACCACTATCTTCTGGATTAATAGAAAATTCTGTTTCAGAAAGTGTTTCATAGGCTCTTACCTGCTTAATAGATGGATATCGAAACGATTTTGTGCATGATGCAACTGCATCAAAAACTTTTGCATGATCACTATGTACATCGTTTCTATAAGGTAAATAAACTATCTCTGGCTCTATCCTATTAACTACTTCTGAAACAACCTCAATCAGTGCTGATTTTGGATATGTATCTAATCGTGTAGTTGTAAAATCCGCTTGTTTGACTGATGAAAACTTATAAGACTTTGCCACTTTTTCTATCTCTTTATAGCGACTTTCAATCCTCTCTTGTGAAAACCCTATCTCTTGGCTAAGAGTTGACATAATCAACCAATGCACCTGATTACCCTCTGCTATATGGCGTAATAATGCACCGCCACAACCTAATGTTTCATCATCTGGATGGGGTGCAACCACCAGTACACTAGTTATGGACATAATTTCTTTTTAACATACCATTTAGAATCTTGTAAATCAACGGACTCCATAGCCTTACGAACATTTCTAGCCGCTGTACTATCTCCATATGGATTTTCTAACTCGCTCACAAATTTTCTATACTTCTCATCACAACATGCTTTCTCGACAGCTCTATAAATTTTATCTATTTTATATTCAACAAATTCAACATTACCAGCATTTAATCGTCCTTTTTGTCTATTTCCAATATTAACTACTGGCAATCTATAGTGTGGGGCCTCCAGTATACCCATACTAGAGTTGCCAACCAATGACTTGGCATGGCGTATTAAGTTTATAAAAAACTCTCTAGATAAAGTGTAGATAGGATGAAACCAATCTTGTGAAGAATACTCATCAATAACTTTACGCATAACTTGAGAGCCTGGATCAGAATTTGGGGGAAGACAAACTACATGATAATTTTCAGAAATACAAAACCGCTCTAACCCTTGCATGGTAATTCTCATCTGACTCTCACTATCCTGAAATTCTGAGGATAACGGGTGTTTAATTAGCACTAAATAATTTCCTTCATAAATAGAAATATCTAACTCTTGCGCAAGAATGTCTAATGAAATATATTTTGTCTGATCGATATTAACATAAGACGGATTTCCTGTTTGATAAATACGAAATTCTTCCTCACCTATATTTTTAAGATTCTGAGCGTATTCTTTAGCAAAACAACAGTGTAGATGTGCAATCTTAGATACAGCAAAACGAATTGGATCATCTGCATTTCCATATACTGGATCCCCTCCACCTATATGAACAACCAGCGTATCTGTGTAATTCCCAACAATTGCAGTTGCAATACTCTCTTCTCTATCACCTACAACTAATAAAAAATCAGGTTCCTCTCTTTCTACCGTCTGAGTAAGTCCTTGAATCAACATTGAGACACCTTTGCTACGCTGAACTAGACGATCTGTAGAAAGCAAAGTGTCAATACGGTCAGCAATAGTAAACCCGTCCTGTAAAATATAGCTCTGTGTATTACCATGAACACCTGAAAGATGTGCGCCGGTAATTGCAACCGAAATTTCATGGCCTGCAGTACGCAGCTCCTCTAGAATTGGATAGATGATATCGTATTCAGAACGAATACCAGTAATAGCTACACATTTCATTACATAACACCTAAAATTTTAGTAAGTTCATGCAAATTTTGAATGTGATAATCTGCTTCTGGCGGGATGTTTTTACACTCTGTAAATTCTGAAGTCCAAACTGCTGTCATGCCAAATTTTTTTGCACCCAAAATATCATTAATAGGATGATCTCCCACAAACATAACTTCACTAGGTTTACATTTAAAATGATTACAAATCATTTTAAATGCTTTAGAATTTGGCTTTTCATTTTCAATACCATTGGATCTAGCATACATAATAGAATCAAATAAGTCCTCTATACCAAGAGATTTAATTTTGTTTTTTTGTGCTTGCAATACACCATTTGTCAAAAGACAAGTCTTAAATCTATCTCTGCATTTACTCAACATTAGTAATCTTGATCTCTTTATTTTTAACTCTAATTTACCAAATTTATATTCTGAAAACAAAATGTTCTGATTATATGTTGAATATTTATTTACCTTTCTAAGAAAGTCGCCAAACAAATCTTTAGAGTTGCTATTATAAACAACATCAAAAAGTTCAACATCATCATCTTTGTACATTATTTTATGAGCACAATTCTTTATTATTTTTTTAAAAAAAATAATTTCTGAAAAAATAGTATTGTCAAGATCAAAAGCTAATACTTTAATCGGACCAGACATAATCAAGATACCTAACAAACCTCCTATTTAGGATATTTTTGTAAATTAACTCTATATTTTCACCAAGTAACAATTTTAAAGACAAGTATGGGTAATTAACACCTAAATCTTTATCAATACCTGATGATGCACCTATTCTTGGGTTAAGGTCAAACAACACCAGTTTTCCCTGACTGTTTGTTGCTAATTCAATGTTAAATGTATACTCGAGATTATATTCCCTAGCAAGAATTTTAGTAAAGTTTTCAATATCTTTGTCATAATTCACAACTCCACGAAACGTTTGTGAAGCGCTCCCCCATTCGCGAATATGATCAAGTGTACAAACCTCTTCCTTCTGAACTAATGTGTAAGAGCTATGATATGGAGGATGTAATTCCTCCATTACTATAAGATCCTCAAATATGTCTTGTGCATATAACAAATCTCTAAAATATTTTTGAGAAAGTACATGAGAAGGTTTAGATGATAACATAGCATCTAAATCCGGTATATCAGTGAGTATATATACCCCCCTGCCACCACGACCAAATCTGGGTTTAATAACTACATTTTTTTCAGGAAATCCTAAAAAACTACATGCTACATCAAACTCTCTAATATTATTCACAATCTTAAACTTTGGTGCATATTCTGGAGTAATATATTTTAATCTTTTATATACATCCCCCTTATCGTAAGCCTTGCATAATGATAAGTAACTACCTACCATAATAGGACATTTAAATTTTTCTTTATTATTGGCAAGAGCTAAATTGTCTTCATTACCACATGGAATAATAGCATCAATATTGTATTGATCAGCCAACTGCATAATTTCAGAAATAAATTTATCTTCATTGTCAAAACTCGCTGTTGTAATTTGAAACTCATCAACAAAATACCGGCCAGATGCATATTCAATAGGATCAGTGCCAAGTAGCCAAATATCTCTATCACCATTATCCTTAAGTGAGCGAATAATATCTGGGCTTGTTGTGCCACCAACAGTTGTAATTAACACCTTTAAATTTTTCACTATATACTCTCTATAAATTTATCTGAAATGTACTTTACACCTTTCATGGATATCCCCAAATGAATTGGTAAACAAATATGGGTCTCTGCAAGTTGTTCAGATAGTGGTAAATCTCCTTCACGCATACCATACATTTTTTTAAAAATTGGTTGTAAATGCACCATGGGTTGATATGCCCAATCTATTTTTATAGAATAACCCTCCATTTTCTTCCTAATTTCTTCTCTATTTTGTCCATTTTTTAAAAACACAGTATAACGCCAATAAGCATTTACCATCGTATCATGATTCACCTTAATCAACCTAATAGACCCATCTTCTACCAATGGTTGTAAATATTTATTGTAGGCATTGGCAAGCTTATTTCGATATATCACAAAATCATTAAGATTATTTAGCTGACTTAAGCCCATTAGAGCCTGTACTTCAGTCATTCTTTGATTTGTACCAAGCTCATTAAAAATTTCATATTTAGCTTTAATATCTAAACCTCTTGATCTAATGGAAGTGCACTTTTCTGCAATATGGGTATTGTTAGTAGTTATCATTCCACCCTCACCTGTTGTCATGTTTTTGGTAGAATAGAACGAGAAAGTAGCCGCATCTCCAATACTCCCAATTTTCTTATCAAACACGGACGCACCATGTGCATGTGCAGCATCTTCCAATAGAAGCACTCCTCTCTCATTTAGCCAATCCTTTATAGTAAAAATATTTTCATTAGTGAGACCTGAAAAATGTACGAAGATAACAGCTTTTGTTTTAGACGTTATACGAGATTTCATATCCTCAAAATCCAGTAAAAAGTTTTGATTAACTTCTGAAAATATTGGTGTAGCGCCACTGCGTACGACTGCGGATGCTGTTGCAATAAATGTTTGTGAAGGAATGATAACCTCGTCACCTTCTCCAATACCACTTGCAAAAAGTACAGTCTCAAGTGCAGACGTACAAGATGTAGTTGCTATTGCGTGTTCAACGCCAATGTAATCTGCAAATTTTTTCTCGAACTCTTTTACATATTTACCCATACTAAGCAAACCCTTACCCTCTAATAATTCCTTAAATTTGCGTAATATATTTTGTATATCTTCTTCTGGAAAATATGGAAAAGCTGTATTGTATTTCATTTATATTCTGTATACATATTTTGTATATAAGTATCTAGGATTTCTTGCGTACTCCATGGATTAAACCCCAGATCTACTTCGGCTTTTGAGGTGGACATATTCCAATGGCCAGAGTTAGTGCTTAATTTATCTATTGGAATTATTTTCGCCGTAGTATTTGTTTTTTTAAAAATATATTTAGCAATCTCTAATAATGTCAAAGAATCTTTACTGCCAATATTGTATATCTTAAACCCTCTATAATCATCCAATACAGTTAATGCCAGATCGATAGTTTCAACAATTGAGTCTATATAAATTAAGTTTCTCCTAAATCTCCCTTGATCATAAATATCTAAGTCAATATTTCTTAATGCAGAATTTAAATAAGTATGTATTACACCACCTTGCTGGTCTTCATGAACCAGTGAGGGTAGACGAAAACATAATATTGTTAAATTATAATCATTAGCAGAAATTTTTAAATAAGACTCGGATACCATCTTAGAGAGTGCATAATTGTTACTAGGATCAACCCTTGCTGACTCTGTTATAGTTGCACCATTTTCTTGAGAAAAATCCAAAAATGCGACTGTCGAAAAACTTATTATTGCCTGTATGTTAGAATCCTTAGCCCATTCTACAATATTTTCTGTAGTATCTATATTTCCTTTTCGGTAATCCTTAAATAGTAGTCCAGGTCTAGGTTGTTGTGCAGCACAATGAATAATTAAATCTACCCCCAACGGAATAACTTTTTGCAACTCTTTTATAGCGCCATCAGCAGAAAGATCTATTACAAAATAACTAAAGGATAATGTGTTGTCTAGCTCAACACATAATGAACGTCCGACACCATAAACTTCATGGTCTTTTGATAAATGAATAGCTATTTTTTTTCCAATTAGTCCACATGCGCCTGTAACTACTATTTTCATAAATCAAATATTACCAAATGAATTATTAGATGCACAATATAACAATACATCAGTGCTAGTTGCCCTGCACAACTCCTTAATGCCGTCCACTACAACATCAACTCGTTTAATAACAAAACGATTAATAAATCTAACAATTTCTTCGTGTGGATAAAATAAGAAATTATCTTTATTTGAAAAAAAAATATCCCATTCTAAAGATTTAATCATATCAGCACCAATCCTTAACAACACTACTAGGTATATTTACAACTCGCTGCTCAAGCCATTCAGAATTTGTCAAATCTCCACACTGAGAGTCTTTAAACATGGGCAACTTATTCATTAAAGTCCAGATTGGGCGAGTCATGACCCCTTTAGAATTTGTTGTATCTAAAAACAAATTTCGTTGCTCTTTATCTCTAAGGATGATTGCATTCAACCAATAATTTGGTTTAGAATTTTCCAACTCTGTTGCAAATTCAATGTCACTATCTTGAAAAAATTCTTTGTAATCATTAGCTAGCAATCTCTTACTCTTAAGAAAGCCGTCCAATTGCTCTAATTGTGCCACTATCAGAGCAGCATTTATATTAGGCATTCGGTAATTATAACCAATCATGTCGTGCGTATATTTCCACTTATGCGGCTCTTTAGCTGTTGTAGTCATATGTTTTGCCTTTTTGGCAAAAACCTCATTGTCAGTTATGATGCAGCCACCACCGCCTGAGGTTATTACTTTATTTCCATTAAAGCTGATAATGCCTAATTCTCCATAAGTTCCTGTATGTTTATTCTTATAATAACTACCCAAAGACTCTGCGGAATCTTCAACTAAAGTTATATGCCATTCTTTACAAATCCTTTGGATTTCCTTAATACGACAAGGGTGTCCAAATGTATGCATTGGAATACATGCCTTAATAATACTTCCAGTGGATTTATTTACACATTGTTGATTCTTAACTGTAGTATTTGCCTTTAGAAAACTCTCCAGCGCCACTGGTGACATTCCCATTGTGTCTTTATCAACATCAATAAAAACTGGGGCTGCGTTGCAATAACTAATTGCATTACAGGTGGCAACAAAAGTGAGTGGTTGTGTAATAACTTCATCCCCACTTTCAACCCCTGAAATTAATAACGAAATGTGTAATGCAGAAGTTCCGTTGCTCGTTGCAACAACATATTTAGCACCAATATAGCTTGCGATTTTACTTTCAAATTCATCAACAAATTTTCCAACAGATGATACAAATGTAGAGTCTATACATTCATTTAAATATTTCTTTTCATTACCTAAAAATCTAGGCTCATGCAAAGGTATAAATGAATCTGTTTTGTATATAGATCTAATAAAATCAACTACAGGTGTATATTGCGTACTAATCTTGGTGCTCATGTGGAATGTTGTAATATCTTTGATCTTCAGGATCTTGAATAACACCCTCTTGAACTATGCGCTTAACCTCCTCAATACCATCAGGAACACGCATGGTAATTTCAAAACCTAATTCGCGTTTAATTTTTTCACTATTAACACGATAATCTCTCGGATCTTCGTTTTTGTCAACATACTTAATATTAGCTTCGGGCAAGGCTTTTCGAATTTCCTCTACTAGCATTTTCTTTGTATAATTTTCAGAAGTATCGCCGACATTAAATACGTTATATGCTACTTTCTCTTTTGAAGCTCTCAACACAGTAATAAATGCATTAGAAAAATCTTTTACATGGCAATATGGCCTCCAAAACTTTTCACCAAAAATTATAAGCTCTCTACCCATTGCCAAATCTTTAGTAAACTCATTGACAGTCAAATCAAACCTCATTCTTGGAGAGAGACCATATACAGTTGAAAACCTCAAAGAAGTAGGAATAAACTCATCTGTCTTTTCGATTTCATTAAGCATATACTTCTCAAACTCAACTTTTAATTCAGCATATAACGAGACAGGTGCAAGCTTAGAGTTTTCATCAACATAAGATTCTGAGTCTTCCATTTTTCCATAATTACTACAAGTAGATGCAAATATAAATTTAGAAATTCCAATCTCTTTACATTTATCTAAAAGCCATTTTGTCGAATCTCGATTAGTTTTTAATGCAAGATCTGAATACAGTTTACATGCTGGATCTCCAACAATTGCAGCTAGATGGATAACGGCATTAAACTTGTTTTCAATAAGAATTTCATTAAATGAGTTGTGATTATTAACATCACACTTGATAAAATTAAAGTTCTCATTATGCCAAATATCCAGCAACGACTCCCCACCAAACATTAGATTATCAACACAGGTTACCCGGTAATTCTCAGACAACAGCTCTCTCAGTAGTCCAGATCCAACATAACCTGCACCGCCAGTAACTAATATATGCTCCAAATTAACTCCTTATTTATTTAAAATATATTTTGCAAATGAAAAGGCGCTTGTAAACGCCGGTGAAACTGCATTTAAAACATGGGTCGTATTACCCACTCTCTTAACTATAAAGTCCATCACAAGTTCATTACGCTTTATATCTAATAACTGCGCCCTAATCCCTACCTTCCTACTCTCAACAAGATCACTATTTGAAAGCCTAGGTATAAGTTTTTGCATGCTTTTTAAAAATTCACTTTTAAAGAATTTGTGCATTTCTTGATGCGTGTAAGATCTAAATCCTTGCTTATTACTGATATATTGTCTCAATATATGGTATGAAATAGATGAGGCGTCTTTAATATTGGCGCCCTTAATGCCATAATAGTTCTCTCTCCCAAATGCAGGGGTTGCTGTAGGTCCAAAAAAAATTTCTCCACCAACCAACTTAACTGAATGTATTCCTAAAAAAGGGATGTTTAGATCTGGCACTGGATAAATTAATCCATTGAGCTTAATATTGGAATTTTTATTTAATCCATAATAAAGACCTTTAAATGGTAATAAAGTGTACTCTTTCCCAACATTAAAAACTTTTGACACAATATCAGAATATTGCCCAGTACAGTTAATGAGATGACCGTATTTAAAACTATTACTCTTGTTAGTTTTAATAATACTTAAATCAGGGTCAGCTATTATAACTTTTTCATTAAAAATAATTGTCACTCCGAATTTTTTTAATTCAGACTGGATATTACTAAGAACTAAATGAGGATCAACAACAGAAGTATTGGGAGAGTACAAGGCCTTTTGAACACGCGCATTGGCTTCAGGCTCTATCTCTCTCAACTCTTTTTGTGAAATAATGTTTACTAAAGAGCCATTAGCACAACCCCTATTATATAACAAATCAATCTGACTATCATCTTCAAATTTTGTGGACAAAACAACCTTTCCACATCTTGAAATTGGCAAATTATTTTCTTCACAATAATTAGCCATTAGCATAGAACCTTCAGCACAAAATTTTGCCTTTAGTGTGTCTGATGGATAGTAAATACCAGAATGAAGTACCCCTGAATTTCTGCCGCTACCATGCATTCCTAATTTTTGTTCTTTTTCTATTATTAAAATATTGCAATCTGGATCAGATAAAGCCTTTTCCCTAGCAACAGAAAGCCCTATTATGCCGCCACCAAGGATAATTAAATCATAGTCTTTCATTTTATACTACGTGCATTTAACATCTAAAAAAATAATTAAAAAAAACTACAATCAATATTGTTTTTTCTTTTTGTGAAAACAACTGGGCTGTACTTTGCCAGAATAAGCTTATTGATAATTTTACTCAAATCACCATCTTTTTTTGTCATAATATAATTCGCCTTATCAGAAGCTTTAGCCAAAACGCCCTTATTATCAAATCCATACAAACATTGTATTATTGGTACTTTTAAATTTGAAATTTCACGTATAACCGTACTATTCCCAACAAAAAATGACATGGCAGCTCTACTGGCTAATACAGATGGATGTAACTTTGTCAATATGTATTTCATTTTGTATTCGCCAATACCATCTAAAACACACTTCTGAAGAAAGTCTAAATCGGATAAAACATGGGGTTTTATAAAAACAGGGTATTCATCCCCTACATTTTTAGCAATCTCACTGATCATTTGAATAAATGATTCGATAAATTGACCTGTTTTATCTAATTGCAGTCTACCAATAAATACTATTATTATATGCCTATCTTTTTGATCTATATTATTTTCATCTAACTCTCTATCAATATAATTAGATGCCTTGCTTTCAATAAAATCAACCCAAGCACTTGCATTGCGAGAATCATTAAAAACTATTTTATGTGATTTTACAGCTTCTCTATGTTTAAAATAATTCCACAACTTGTCATAGTGTAATCCTCCCGTTTCTAACGCTTGCTAAAAATAGAATCTCCGTTGTTTAAATAGCCTCAAGTAGCTTTCTTGGTGGAATTCCACCAAT
>ENA-OREN01002452-OREN01002452.1-marine-metagenome-genome-assembly--contig:-NODE-2452-length-18889-cov-3.771104_pt1 | contig 18889 bp, 16 predicted proteins | sample MGYA00248624_ERZ508555 | MGnify/ENA primary metagenome ERZ508555 (study PRJEB26222, sample SAMN06267773) | marine metagenome | isolation source: Saanich Inlet, British Columbia, Canada | place...
TCTTGTGTTATTAAAGATTCATTGTTGCAAACAAAGCACAATAGTTACATGATGGCTCTACATCATGCGAGACAGCCGAGCTTAAAGTCTCCTACAAAAACACTCGCTTATCAAAAATAAATAAATCGAATGATTGTGCATTAGGTGCAATTAATTCAAACAAAACTTCACCCAAAAGGAGAAGGAATGACAAATTTAAGTAAGCTACTGAGCGAGAATGATCTAGCAGATTATCTGAAAGTAAGTGTCTATAAGCTACGTAGGGATAGGGTTGAAAACAGAGGAATTCCATACGTAAAATACGGCAGAACAGTTAGGTATCCATTAGATAATATCGTGCAATTTCAGCAGCAAAATACAGTTATTCAATCTTTGGAAAAATAAAGAGATTACAGGTTGGGCCTCTTATGGTGAAGAACGCCCCATAAATTTTTTTTGTTTCTTAATCTTAGTTTAGTTTTTAGTAAATTTATTATCTGGATCGTGAAGTGGTTTTGGTAAGACGGTAGCTTTATATTTTTTTTTAGCAACTTCTATTTCAAAATTTGCATTAGTCATATCAACCTGAAGTTTATTATCTACATAACCATAAGCTAAATTTTTGTTATATAAAAAAGAATAATTACCCGATGTTGTTTCACCAACTATTTTTCCTTCATAATAAATAGGCTCATCATGAAGTAATAATGGATTGCCTGGAGTGGAATCATCTAATACAAACATTAATAATTTCTTTTTTTTCACATTTTTATTTTTAATCAAAAATTCTTTACCAATAAAATCTTCTTTTTTATTCAGTTTTAATGCAAACTCTAAACCTGCCTCATAAGAATTTTCTGCTGGTGAAATATCGTGTCCCCAGTGCAAATAACCTTTCTCCATTCTCATGATGTCCATTGCATGTGCCCCCGCATGCACTAAACCATATTTCTTTTCTGTATTAATGATTGTCTCATATATCTGTTTTGACTTTTCTACCGGTATATAAATTTCCCAACCAAGCTCTCCTACATAAGATATTCGTTGAAACCATATTTCATTGCCATCTTTGATAATTTTTTTTCCTGTGCCAAATTTAAAATCAGCGTTTGAAAAATAATCACCAAATATTTCAATTAATAATTCTCTACTCTTTGGTCCAAAAATACCAAAACAAGCAAAATCATCTGTAATATCTTGAAAATTAACTGATGGATCTATATTTTGTAAAATATGTTTTTTATCATGGGTACGAACACCTGAACCCGTTACAACTCTAAATTTATTTTCCTCAATACATGTAATTGTTAAATCTGATTCAATTCCTCCTTTGGAATTAAGCATTTGGCTGTAAGTAATGGCTCCTATTTGATTTTTAATATCATTTGAACAAATATATTGCAAAGATGAATGAGCCTGATTTCCGGTTAATTCAAATTTAGCAAAAGGTGATAATTCAAATAAAGCCACATTCTTTCTAGCATTTATAGTTTCGTACTCAGCAGACTCGTACCAATTTTGATATCCATAGCTATACTTATATTTTGGTTCATTGCCGTTTATTGCATACCACATCGGTCTTTCATATGCAGCTGCTTGCCCAAAACAAGCTCCCCTTTTTAATAAATGATCATGATAAGGCATTAATTTTTGGTTTCTCGATGTAGTATGTTGTTTAAAGGGCCAATGCATTGCATATAAGTTACCTAAAGTCTCTGTAACTCTCTCTGTTATAAAATCTAATTCTGAATGAAATTTTTCAAACCTTGAAATATCAAGTGAAAAAATGTCTTCTTGCATTTCTCCGTTTATCATCCATTCTGCAGTTACTTTCCCTGCTCCACCTGAACTAACAATACCAATACTATTGAATCCACCGCACATAAATAGATTTTTTACTTCTGGAGTTTCACCAAGTAAATAATTGGTATCAGGTGTAAATGATTCTGGGCCATTAAAAAATTTCCTTATTCCTGATTTTTCAAGAGTGGGAACACGATTCATTGCATTAATTAAATATGGTTCAAAATGATCAAAATCTTCTGGTAATTCTCCAAACGAAAAATCATCAGGCACTTTATGATTATTTGTAAAAGCTGGTTTAGCATTTGGTTCAAAAACGCCTACTAATAATTTACCAGCATCTTCCTTTAAATATAAACAATTATTATAATCTCTCAAAACAGGTAATGATCTATCTATCTCTGCTATTGGTTCACTCAATACATAAAAATGCTCATCTGGATATAAAGGTATACTTACGCCAATTTCTTTTGCTATTTGTCTTGACCACATACCAGTAGCCATAACAACATATTCACATTCTATTTTTCCAGAACTAGTCTCAACGCCTACTATTTTATTATTTTTTGTTATTATTTTTTTAACAGGACATTTTTCTATTATTGTAACTCCATTTTGTCTTGCAGCTTTAGCCATAACATTCGCCACTCCAACAGGATCAGCTTGCCCATCTTTGGTAATAAAAACACCGCCAACAATATCATCTGTATTTATGAGCGGATAAATTTCTTTTATCTCTTCTTTATTAACTTCTCTTGCTTCGATTTCAAATCTTTGAGCAAAAGTAAGTTGCCTCTTAAGTTCCTCAAGTCTATCTAATGTAGTTGCAACAGTAAGAGATCCATTTTGCTTCAAACCAGTAGATAATCCCGTTTCTTTCTCAAGCTGTTTGTATAAATTTAGTGAATAATTTCTTAGTCTTGTAATTGTTGCGCTTGATCCAAGCTGACCAATTAAACCAGCAGCATGCCAAGTTGTTCCTGATGTAAGAACATCTCTTTCTAATAAAACGGTATCTTTCCAACCAAACTTTGCTAAATGATAAGCTGTTGAACAACCAGCAACACCTCCTCCAATTACAACAACCTTACAAGATTTTGGTATATTTTTATTCATGCTGATTATTTATATTTTTTATTAAGATAATTGAACTATTAATTAAGAAATGTATATCAAGTTTTAATATGATTAATTATCAAAATATATTAAATAAAAATTTGTTACAAGTATTTATTGAAATATTAAAAAACATTGAAACAAATGGACTTAGCGGAACTAATCATCTCTATGTAACTTTTACAACTAAGAATTCCAGAAACTCAATACCTAAGTGGTTGTTAGAAAAATATCCAACTGAAATGACAATAGTAGTTCAAAATGAATATTATCATCTCTCCGTAAAAAAAGATTATTTCAACATAGGACTTTCATTTAATAATATAAAAACTGATTTAAAAATATCTTTTAAATCAATAATTTCATTTGTAGACCCTTCTGCAAATTTTGGACTTAATTATCAATTCAATAAATCATCTGATAGTGAAAATAATACATTAAACAAAAAAGTAAAAAAGCCTTTTAAAAAGAAAGTAAAAAATAAAAAATCTTCAAACGTAATTAATTTTTCCAAGTATAAAAAAAATTAATCTAAATAATAAAAATCAACTAATTTACCATCGTCTAAATTGATACAAAGAGGTGATCCTGTAGGTAGCTCAATTGAAGAAATTTCTTCAGATTTATACATGCCGAGCTCAATCATCATTGCGCGTAAAGAATTTCCATGAGCTGCTATTAAAATATTTTTATTTTGATCCAAAAGAGGTTTAATATTTTCCTTAAAATAAGGTGATACTCTATCAACTACATCTTTTAGACTTTCACCATTTGGAGGCGGTGTATCATAGGAACGTCTCCAGATATGGACTTGCTCTATACCAAATTTTTCTGCAGTTTCTAATTTATTTAAACCAACTAAATCTCCATAATCTCTTTCATTTAATTTTTCATCACGAGTTACAATTAATTTATCATTTTCCCATAAATGTTGTAAACCTGATTCTTTAAGGGCAATTTCAGCAGTCTTATTGGCTCTTTCTAAAATGCTACTGAAAACATTATCTATATATATATTATGTTTTTTTATTAACTCACCTGCTTTTTTAGCTTCAAGTTCACCTTTTTCAGTGAGAGGTACATTTTTCCAGCCAGTAAATTTATTTTCAAGATTCCACTGACTTTGACCATGCCTGAGTAAAATAAGTTTGTTCATAATATATTTATTTGTATTATTAGTTTATAAAACACTATTAACAAATAATGCAAAATAAAAAAAGAATAGAATCTGATAGTTTAGGATTAAAAAAAATTAACTCTAATAAGTTATGGGGGGCTCAAACGCAGCGCTCTTTAGAAAACTTTAAAATAGGAAAAGATAAAATACCATCTGAAATCATTGTATCTTTAGGTAAGCAAAAAAAAGCATGTGTTTTAGCTAATAACAGTCTTGGGTTAATCAATAAAAAATTAACATTAGCAATTAGTAAAGTATGTGATCAAATTATTGATTTATCTCTTATTGATGAATTTCCTTTGTCTGTATGGCAAACAGGTTCAGGCACACAAACTAACATGAATGCTAATGAAGTCATTAGTAATTGTGCCATAAAAATATTGAAAGGTAAAATTGGATCAAAATCACCAGTTCATCCAAATGATCACGTAAACTTATCACAATCGTCAAATGATACTTTTCCAACTGTCATGCATATAGCAGCTAATGAACTTACTGATGAAAAATTAATTCCTGCATTAAAAAATTTGATAAAAGAATTAAGAAAAAAAACTAAAATGTATTCTAAAATAATCAAAATTGGACGCACACATACTCAAGATGCAACACCTTTAACTGTAGGAGATGAATTTTCAGGCTATCTTCAACAAATCGAAAATAATTTTAAGAGAATACTTATATCAAAAAAAGAACTTAATTTTCTTGCCCAAGGCGGTACTGCTGTAGGAACAGGTATAAACGCACCAAAAAATTTTGATAAGATATTCTGTAAATATCTAAATAAACTAACTAAAAATAAATACAAACCTGCAAAGAATAAATTTGAAGCAATTGCAAATCATGATTCATTAGTAAATTTTTCTAACTCTTTAAATTTAATTGCTGTTTCATTACTAAAATTTTTAAATGATTTAAGATTTTTATCATCGGGCCCAAGATCTGGATTAGGAGAAATTAATATACCAGCTAATGAACCAGGCTCATCTATAATGCCTGGTAAAGTAAACCCTACACAGATTGAAGCACTTAGCATGATATGTGCACAAGTTATGGGAAATAATTTAACAGTAAGTATTTCAGGTTCCCAAGGTCATTTTGAACTAAATGCATTTAAACCTGTAATAATTTTTAATGTAATAAATTCTATCAATTTGCTAAGTGATGGAATTACCAGTTTTTGTGAAAATTGTCTAAAAGGCATTACAATAAATAAAGAAAATATTAATAAACATCTTAATAATTCACTAATGCTTGTTACAGCACTTAATAAGCTTATAGGTTATGACAATGCTGCAAGAATAGCTAAAAAAGCTTTTGTCGATAATCTAACTTTAAAAGAAGCTGCTATAAAATTAAAATTAGTTTCTGAAAAAGAATTTGATAAAATTGTTGATCCAAAAAAAATGATTTAAACTATATACTCGTAATTAGATTCATCCGAAAATAATTTTCTAAGAAGCTGATTATTAAGATAATGTCCAGATTTATTACCATAAAAATAACCTATTATTGGAGATCCAGCTAAGTAAAGATCACCTATTGAGTCGAGAATTTTATGTCTAACAAACTCATCATTATATCTTAAACCATCTTTATTTAAAATTTTTCTTTCCCCTACAACAACCGCATTATCTAAAGAGCCTCCAAGAGCCAATCCATTTGATCTTAAATGCTCAACATCTTTTTCAAAACCGAAGGTTCTTGCAGCAGCTATATCTGCTTTATAGTTTCCATTAATTAATTGTAATTGACATGATTGTTTTGAAACTAACTGACTAGGAAAATCAATTTCAAAGTCTATGGAAAATTGTTTATTAGGAATTATTTTAACTGAACTATCGTTATTTTTGACTTCAATAACTTTTTTTACATTCAAAATCTTACGTTTTTTACTTTGAATTTTAATACCTGTATCTTCAATTGCATCAACAAAAGGTCTTGAGCTACCATCCATTATTGGAACCTCAGGTGCGTTAATATAAATATTTAAATTATCTATGTGTAGGCCTGATAACGCACTCATTAAATGTTCAATTGTTGAAATTTTCAAACCGCCTTTATTTGAAATTGTTGTACTTAAAACCGTTTCAGTTACATTTGACCAAACGGCATTGATCACATTATCTTTTATTTTATCAGTGCGGATAAATTTAATTCCATTATCAATTTCTGCAGGTTTAAGTTGTAGCTCAACTTGTTTTCCAGAATGAAGACCAATTCCTGCAAGAAGAATTTCATTTTTAATTGTTTGCTGGTTACTATTATTTGGATTTATATCTATCATACAAAAAAGTGCCTTTTACAGCACTTTTTTTATATTTTTTCCTAGATTCTGCAATTAACTGAGTATTACAGAATATTACAAAAACTTATGAGAAACTAATTAGCCTGCCTTCTTAAGAAAGTAGGGATGTCTAAAAGCTCTTCTTCAGTTTCCTGATTATATTCTTCATTTAATTCATCATCACTTACATTATATTCAGGCTCAATTTCTTCATCTTTATCAGTAGTTTCCAAAGTTTCAACCTCTTCAATATTACTGATATTAGTTGAAATTACTGGCTCAGCTTTTAAACTCTCTTCTTTTGTATCTTCTTCGGAGATGTTTGAAGATATATTATCAAATAAGCTTAATCTTCTAACAGATGGCTCTTCAGAGACAGTTTCTTCCTTAGAATTCTCAAAAGAATTTTCATTTTGAGCTGAGATAACTTCATTTTTATCAAGAGATTCCTCTTCGCTTGGTGTCACGTTAATATCTGTGGAATCTAGAGAGTTTGAATTTAAATTACCATCTTCTTCATTTACCCCATCATCCTGAAATATTTCCTTAATATCAGTTTCGCTATTTTCATCAGCTTCAGCAGAATGCATTGTTTCTTCATTGGCAACTAAATCAGAGCTTATATCTATTTGATCATCATTTTGATCACTCAACGAATTTGTAATTTGAGAGCCATCATATTGTGTTTGATCAGATTTATAGAGTTCATTGTTAATATTTATAGGTGCAAAATTTTCAAGTGGCTTTGCATTAGTGCCAATATTAGAATCAATTCCTGTAGCAACAATGCTAACTCTTACTAAACCCTCTAATCTTTCATCACAAGTTGTTCCATAAATAATATTAGCTTCATCATCTACTTCCTCTTTAATTCGATTAGCCGCCTCATCAACTTCATAAAGAGTAATATCTTTACCACCAGTGATATTAATTATTAAACCTTTTGCTCCCTTCAGAGAAACATCATCAATTAGAGGATTTGCTATAGCGGCTTCAGCAGCTGCAACAGCCCTTCCTTCTCCAGAAGCTTCACCCGTCCCCATCATAGCTTTGCCCATTTCTGACATAACAGTTTTAATATCTGAGAAATCAAGGTTGATCATTCCTGGTTGAACCATTAAATCAGTAACACCTCTTACACCTGCATACAAAACATCATCAGCCATTTTAAAAGAATCTGAAAAAGTTGTATTCTCATTTGCAATTCTAAATAAATTTTGATTTGGAATTGTTAATAACGTATCAACATATTGTTGAAGTTCTTCAATTCCATTTTCAGCAAGCTTCATTCTCTGAGAACCTTCAAAATGGAATGGTTTTGTAACAACTCCGACTGTTAAAATACCTCTTTCTCTTGCAAGCTTTGCTATTACTGGAGCTGCTCCAGTACCTGTTCCTCCACCCATTCCAGCAGCAACGAAAAGCATATGGCTACCATCTAATTTTTCTGTAATTTCTTGTAATGCCTCTTCTGCAGCTTGTTTACCAATATCGGGTCTCATACCAGCGCCGAGCCCTCTTGTGCTTTTTAAACCCAATTGAATTTTATTAGGACAATTGGATATTTGAAGTGCCTGTGCATCAGTATTAGCTATTAAGAAATCTACTCCTTCTAAATTTGCATTAATCATATTATTCACGGCGTTTCCACCAGACCCACCTACTCCTAAAACTGTTATTTTTGGATGTAAGTTATCTCCTACATCTTGTAATGATATATTAATTGTCATTTTTAAATCTCCGCCGTTTTTCTTTTATTTTTTAACGAATCGTTGTCGAAATCGTCAATTGTTATTATCTACATGTTGTATGTATATTAAATATACTGATCAAGCCAATTAAAAAATCCCTTAAAACCTGGTTTTTTTTGTTTTTTTCCTTTTTTTTCTATAATATCGCTCGAAAATTCTTTTTGATCATACAAACAGCAACCTATAACATCAGCAAAACTAGGGTTTTGGAAAATTTTCTCTGAAACTATTTCACCTTTTGGATTTCCAATTCTTACATTGCTTGAAAATATTAGCTCTGCATATTGCGATATTCCCTCTAATTGAGAGCCCCCTCCAGTTAATACAACATTCTTGATTTGCTTCTTATGAAGATTATTCTGTTTTATCTTCTGCCATATGATTTCTAATGTCTCTTCAACTCGTGGTTTTATTATTGAGTTAATTTTTAATTTATTGATTTGATTATATTTATTTTCTTCACCCGAAATAATAGGAATCTCAATTATTTCAAATTCATCACTAGGTGAGCTGACAAGAGAACTGTATAATGTTTTTAGTCTCTCAGCGCTTTCTAGCGTAGTTGAAACTCCTCTTGCCAAATCATTAGTTATATTATGACTTCCAACTAAAAAACTATCTCCATATATAAATTTACTATTTTCAAAAATTGCAATTGATGTATTTGAGTGACCTAAATCTATACAAATTGTCCCTATTTTTTTTTCATCATCACTTAGTGTTGCAAGAGCTGAAGCTAAGGGTGATGGAACATAGGAATCAATTGATACATTTAAGCGGTCAATAATATTTTTAAAGCTTTTTAAATTTTTGTATGGAATTAATATTTTGTAAAATAAAATTTTCATTTTATCTGCATAATTGCCAACAGGTATATTAAAGACCAGATTATTATCTAAAACATAGCCATTTATAGAGTTAAAAATTTCATAATAGTTATTGTCTATATTAAAGTATTCAGAATTATTAATAGCTTTTTTTATATCTAACTCCGTTATTTGATGATCTAAATTATTTATTTCTGACTCATAATATTTTGAAACACTATCAATAGTAGATAAATTTAAATTTATAAAATTAATTTTAGTTTGTGATTGTTTCTCAGATTCTGAAATCAAAACTTTGATGTCATTTGATAATTCCTCAAAATTAGTGATAATATTTTTTTTTAAAATATTTGATGAATAGCTTTTGCAGGATAATAATTTAATTATCTTATTTTCTTTAATTTCTCCAACTACACAGGATATCTTAGAATTACCTATATTTAAGCCAACTTTAATCATCAATTTTAAAATTAATTATTGCTTTTTTATCATTTCTTAAGTCTATACTTCTAATTGAGTTAATTTCTGATTCTTTTAAACTATCTAATAATTTAATAAAATTTATAAATGATGTTTCAATGTTTTTTTCAGATAAATATAATAATAAATCATTATTTAATTTAACATTCCACCTTCTATTATTTATAAAATGAGCTTCTTTTATTTTAAATATATCAGTTAGATTAATTTTATCTATTTTATTTAAAAAATTATCAGCTTTTTTTAAAGATTGATTTCCATAAAAAACGATAAAGCTTTCATTATTTTTTTTATTTAATTGATCTATGATTTTACCTTTATTAGAGAAATAAAAAAGCCTATCATTAAATGCATATAAGCCAATTGATTTGTATTCCACAATTTCAATATATATCTGATTTTTTAAATTAGTTGTTAAATTTATATTTTTAATCCATTTCAAATTATGAAGATTTTCAGAAATTATATTTAATGGTATCAGAAAAATTGATTCACCAATATATTGATTCATAATTTCAGATATTTTAACTTTATCCACTCTTTCCAAAGTATTTATTTTATAATCCTTAAAATTATAATCAAATTTATTTGAAAATATTTGAATCAGATTATGGATTCTTTCTTTATTTTTTAATTCATTATAAATAAAAAAAAATAAGCAAAAAAAGAAAAAAATCAAAATAAAATATTTTAAAACAAATCTAAAATAAAGAAAATTTAATTTTTTTTTATTATAAAATTGGCTCATTATACATTATCTATTAATTTTGAGATTATACTTTCGAATTTAATTTTTTGATAACTAGCTTGCTCTGGTAACAAAGATATTTTTGTCATACCTGGTTGAGAGTTTATTTCTAAGAAATAAATTTTATTTTGCTTACTATCTAAAATAAAGTCAACTCTTGATAAAGTTTTACACTTAAAAATTTTATGAATTTTAAGTGCTAAATTTAAACATTTTTTATAATTTTTTTTTGAAATTCTAGCAGGAATATAATGCTTTGAAAAACCTTTTGTATATTTTGCTTGATAATCATAAGTTGGATTTAAAGAAACTATTTCAGTAACTTCAAGTGGTTTTATTTTTGATTCATTTTCTAATACAGAAACAGTTAATTCTTTACCAGATATGTATTTTTCAATTATAAAATCTTCATTATAATCAAAATTTCTTTTAAATTTTTGAATTTCTTTGCAAAAAAAAGATAGATCTTTTTTCGATTTAATTACTTTTAATCCATAACTAGAGCCACTACTTACTGGCTTTAAAACAAATTTTTTAAATTTTATGCTTATTTTTTCAAGATATTTATGATCTATATCTTTAATCTTAACAAGTTTATGTGAGGGTGTTAAAATTTTATATTTTTTAATAATTTCTTTGGATTTAATTTTATTAAAACAATTAATAGAAGAGTTTTGATTTGAATGTGTAAAACTAAAACCTTTTTTTTTAAAATTTTTTGTATTTTTCCATCTTCACCAAATGAGCCATGTAAGGAATTAAAACATATATGTTTATTAGAAAATCTTGAAATATCTCTAACAAATGTTTTTGGATTAACAGTAAATCTTATAAAATCAATTTTTAGTTTAGTAAGTACTTTAGCAACTTCATTTGCAGTATTTATTGAAACTTTATGCTCTTCATTTAATCCACCCTGTAATATCAGTATTTTTTTCAATCTATTTACCTAAAATTTTTATTTCCCACTCAAGATTTATACTAAATTTCTCTTTTACCTTATTTACAATAGATTTGCCTAATTTTTCAATATCATGTGCAGTTGCACTGCCATCATTAATTATGAAATTAGAATGAATTAAACTTACTGATGCTCCACCAATTTTCATTCCCTTACAACCTGCTTTTTCAATAAGTTTTGCTGCAAATTCACCAGGAGGGTTTTTAAATGTACTTCCTGAAGTTTTTTTTCCTAATGGTTGAGAGCTTTCCCTATTAAACTTTATTTGATTATTTATATTTATAATCTCTTCTGCTAATCCGTATTGAAAATTAAAATCAGCTTTCAAAACTATAGATTTATTGTTTATGGAGGAAGTTCTATAGTCTAATTTTAAATCATTTGCGTGAATATATTCTGTTTTACAAAATTCATTTATTACTAAAACTCTCTCTAAATTATCTGCAGTTTGTGATCCATAGCAACCAGCATTCATCTTTACAGCACCTCCGATTGTTCCAGGTATACCACTAAAAAACTCGAAATCTTTAATTGAATTTTTTTTAGCAAATTTTGCTAAGTTTAGATCTAAAACTCCAGCACCAACACTTAATCTATTTTTTTTTATCTTTATTTTGTTAAAATTTTTTCCTAATTTTATTATCAAGCCATTAAAGCCTGATTCTCTCACCAAAAGATTAGAGCCAGCTCCAATTATATAGTAATTTATTTGATTTGAATAAGTTAATATGGTTTTTAAGTCCTTTATACTATTTACAATTACATATGCTTTTGTTTTACCGCCTACTCTAAACCATGTAGTATTTCCCATATCAAAATCTAAAAAAATACTAGAATTAATTTTCGATTGAATTTCGTTAATTATTTCATTCATCTATTTTGATAAAATTGCTAGCCATACTACTTATAGAACCAGCACCCATAAATATAATTATATTTTTCTTTGTAGTCTCTTTATAAATAATATTATTTAAATTATTCTTACCAACATAAAATATTTTTTTATTTTTTTTCTTTAAATTGATATATAGATCATTTGATTCATAGCCATTAATCTTTGTTTCTCCAGCAGAATAAGTATCAAGCAAATACAGTTTATTTATTTTTGAAAGAATACTAATAAAATCATTAAATAAAATTTTAGTTCTTGAATATCTATGTGGCTGAAAGACAACTATTATATTTTTATTTATTTGTTTTGCTCCTTGTAATGTTGCAGCAATTTCAGTTGGATGATGTGCATAGTCATCATATATACTCGATAAGTTAACTCTACCCAAGTAAGTGAATCTTCTTTTAACGCCAATATAATTTCTCAAAGCAGTTTTGATATAATTATTTTTTACACCTGATAAAAGTCCCGCTATTATGCTTGCTGTTCCATTCAAGACATTATGTATGCCTATTGCTTTAATTTTATATGTATGAGAACCTTTTATATTATTTATTGAAATGTTAAATTTTAATTTAAATTTAGTATACTCTTTTTCAAAAGAAATTTTTTCAATAAATATATTAGCTATTTTATTTTTTTTAGAAAAAGTAATAATTTTCCTTGCACGATTATTTTTAATTATTTTTTTTAAATTTTTATCATCTTCATTAATTATAGATATTCCGTAAAAAGGAAGTTTCATTATAAACTGTTCAAAAGCATAATATAAGTTTTGTGGAGAGTTATAATAATCAAGATGCTCAATATCTAGGTTTGTTATTATAGAGATTTGATGTGGAAGTCTTAAAAATGAGCCGTCACTCTCATCAGCTTCAACCACCATCCATTCACCTTTACCAAATTTATTATTTTTTGAAAAAGAATTTATAATACCACCATTTACTATTGTAGGATCAAGCCTGCCAGATTCTAAAATATTTCCCACTAAACTTGTTGTGGTTGTTTTGCCATGTGAACCTGCAACAGCTATACATTTTTTATTTTTCATAAGTTCTCCGAGCATATCAGCTCTACTAACTATTGGGATTTTGTTTTTTTTTGCCTCTAATATTTCTGGGTTATTTTGATTTATAGCTGAAGAAAAAACTACTGCATTAACATCTTGAAGATTTTTCTTACTGTGACCAATATTAACGATAATTCCAATATCTCTTAACCTTTTTACATTCTCACCTGCCTTTTTATCACTTCCTATAATAGTGTAACCTATCTTATGCATTAACTCTGCAATTCCTGACATTCCAATGCCCCCTATACCAATGAAATGTATTTTGATTTTTTTATTTTTTTTGATCATCTTTTATATTTTTCCACATCAATTCACTAGCATTACTATTTTGAAATTTATTAAAATTATCTAATAAACTGTTATTAAAGTTTTTGTCATGAATAACTTTTTTTATGAATAAAATAATTGTATCAATATTTATTTTATCTTTATTTACAATTAATGCACATTCAGCATTACTTAATATTTTTGCATTTTCATATTGATGATTATCTTTAGCATTTGCTAATGGACAAATAATTGCTGGTATTTTGAAATTTATCAAGTCATTTATGGTACCTGCACCAGATCTACATAAAGCAATATTTGTTTTGTTTAGAATTTGTTCAAAATTTTCAAAAAAATCTTTAATTTGATAATCAAAATTGCTCTTAATTAATAAATTTCTAATCTCTTCTTGTTTGATTAAAGGAGATTGAATAATAAACTGAATATTTTTTAAATTTGAAATTTTTTTTAACTCATGAATAATTTCTTTAAATATAGTTAGGATTTCAATTGACCCTTGACTACCTGCGAATACTAAAAATTTGAAATTACAATTATATTTTTTATTATCATAATTTAAATTATCATCAAATTCCTTTTGAGGTAAACCAGTAATTAAAATTTTATCAGAATATTTTTTTAAAGTTTTATAATCATTATTAAAATGCATGAATATTTTTTTTGAATATTTAATGAAAAATTTATTAGTTTGACCAACTACAGAATTTTGTTCATGTAAATATAAATTTGTTTTATAAAAAAACTTTAATAAAATAAAACATACTAATGGCATAAAGGATGCATAACTCCCAAATGATACAATAATTTTTGGTTTTAGTTTGATAAAAATTCTCAAAGATTGAAAACAACCTATAAATAACTTGAAAATTGCTTTTAATTTGAAAAAAATATTACCAGATAAATGTGAAGAGTTAATTTTATAAATATTTTGTTTATTTATCCCATTTATATATTTACTTCCTCTCTTATCTGTTAATAAATTAACTTCAATGTTCTTTCTTTCTATATATTTATAAAAATTAACTGCTGGAATAACGTGGCCACCTGTTCCACCAGTAATTATAAGGATACTATTCTTCATTATTATTTATATTTGTTAATGATAAAAGAAAACCAAATAGAATACCAGTTGCTAGCATTGATGAACCACCATAACTAACAAATGGCAAAGTCATGCCTTTAGTTGGTATCATTCCTAGTGAACTTAAAATATTTATTAGACTTTGAAGACCAAAAGAGCAAATTAAACCTGATACTGCTATAATTTTATATGGATTATTATTTTTTAGAACTTTTAACAAGGTTTTAACAACTATTAATAAAATTATAATCAATATAATAATACAAAAAACAAGACCCAACTCTTCACCAGCTACTGCAAATATAAAATCAGTATTAGCATCAGGTATTTTTTCCTTAAGATCCCCCTGTCCAGGTCCTTTTCCAAAAATTCCACCTGATTTAAACGCCATTAAACTTAAATCAATTTGATAAGTGTCTGCATTTCCTAAGAATGAATCTATTCTAATTCTAACATGATCTAAAAAAAAATAGGAAGTCACTGAAACTATCATAATTAATATTAAGCCATAAATCACAAGCATGATAGGCAAACCAGCAATAAATAATTGGCAAAAAAAAGTAGAAGAAATTAGAATTGTCATTCCTAAATCTGGTTGTAAAAGAACCAGGGCAATTAAAATAACAAAAGCAATAAAAGTAGAAGGTAAAAAATATTTTTTTTCTTTTATAGACTGAGCGATTCCCCAAGAAGATAAAATAATAAAAAAAGGTTTAATCACCTCAGATGGTTGAAAAGAAAAATTAAATATCCTTAACCATCTTTTAGCGCCCTTAATTTCGTAATCAAAAAAAAATAAAGATATTAGTAATATTATTAAGGCAATAAAACCAAATAATGCAAATCTTCTAATATTTTTATCATTTTGCTGTGAAAGAAAAACAATTATAATTAGACTAAATAAGTAAAAAACACTGTGTCGATTTATAAATAAAAAATTTTGATTTACAGAGAAAGATAAAAGAACACCTAATAAACCTAAAATTAAAATTAATAAAAAATTAAGTTTATCAATTGAATTCCAAAAATTTTTTATGAACATTTTTTTATTTTATTAAAAATTAATTGATTAAAATAACTACCTCTTTCTTCAAAATTTTTAAATTGATCAAAAGAAGTGCAAGCCGGTGCAAATATGATAGTAGATTTTTCATCATGCAAAGAAATGTCTTTCCATAATGAATTAATAACTTGATCTAAATTTTTAAATGTTTTTGAAATATTAAATAAATTAACTTGCTTACTTATTAATAACCTTGATTTACCATAAATATAAATCTGTTTTATATCATTTTTAAACTTTTTAAATTGATTAAAGCCATCTTCTTTAGCAATTCCTCCTAAAATCAGATATATATTTTTATTATTTTCTAAAGTAGCTAATGCAGAACTAATATTCGTAGCTTTACTGTTATTTATTATTAATTTTTTATTTGAATCATGAACAATAGTAGATCTATAAGGTAATCCTTTAAATTTTTTTATGCCATCCTTAAAAAACTTTATTGGAATTTTTAAAAATCTACAAACAATGTAGGCAGCTAAAATATTCTGTAAATTATAATTATTTGTTAAATCAAGAGAAATATTAGTTAATTTAAATTTATTATTTTTATAAAAATAACGATCTATAATATGGTCTTCTTGGTAAAAAACATTTGCATTTGGACTTTTTGTTGAAAAAGAAATTTTATTTTTAATACAATTATCATTAAATATTTTTTTGGAATATATATCGTCCAAAGAAATTAGATTTATATTATTTTTACCCATACTAAAAATATTTTTTTTAGCAGAAATATAATATTTTAAACTTTTATATCTATCAAGATGATCTTTAGAGAGATTCAGTAAAATAGAAATTTTTGGATTAAAATCTACTATGGCCTCTAACTGAAAAGAACTTAACTCGACTACATGATGTGAATATTTTTTTTTAGTTGTTAAAGAGTTACACAAAGGCTCACCAATATTTCCACCAACAAATGTATTTTTATATTTTTTTCTTAATATATCTCCAATTAATTTTGTTGTAGTTGATTTTCCATTTGTTCCTGTAATCGCTACAATTTTTTCATTTGTTAAATTTTGATAATATAAATCTAAGTCTCTTTTGATTTTTGTTTTATGAATTCCTGAAAATTTTTTGTTAGAAAAAGATAGCCCAGGAGTTACATATAAATTTTTATATTTTTTAAAGCTTGTTTTATTTATTTTAGCAAAATTTAAATTAGAAAATTTTTTATTTAGTAATTTTCTAGTTGCATCATCATCATCCCAACAATAAAATATTTTTTTTTGTTTTTTTAAAAGTTTAACTATTGATAAACCACTTTTACTTAAACCATAAACATAATCAGCCATTTATCTAATCTTCAATGTTGCTAAACTTATAAGAGCAAGAACAATTGTGATGATCCAAAATCTAATTACAATTGTTGACTCAGCCCATCCTTTCTTTTCAAAATGATGATGAAGTGGTGCCATCATAAAAATCCGTTTTCCGGTTAATTTAAAACTTATAACTTGGATTACTACTGATAAAGTTTCTAAAACAAATAAACCCCCTGCAATTGCTAATACTATTTCATGCTTAACCATAATTGCAATTGAACCGATGGTTGCCCCTAAGGCTAAGGATCCAGTGTCCCCCATAAAAACCTTAGCAGGAGGAGCGTTAAACCATAGAAAGCCAAGTGAAGATCCTATTAATGCTCCACATAGAACAGATAACTCTCCTGTACCTGCAATATAATTTATTAATAAATAATCAGAAAATATTATATTACCAGTAACATAAGCTATGAATGCAAAAGTCATTGCCACTATCATTACGGGAACTATTGCCAAACCATCTAAACCATCTGTTAAATTAACAGCATTTGCGGATCCAACAATTATAAATAAGGATATGACTAAGTAAAAATATCCAAAATTTATAATTAAATTTTTAAAAAAAGGAAATGCAATAGAAGTATCAATTTTATCATCCAAAATATATAAAATCACTAAAGAAATAATTAGAGCAAAAAATAATTGTAAGACTATCCTTGTTGTTCCTTTTAACCCACTACTAGAGTTTGATTTAATTTTTTTAAAATCATCTACAAAGCCAATAATTCCAAATATTAATAAAGATATAAGTCCTATCCATAAAAAATTATTATGTAAATCAGACCATAAAATTGAAGAAATAAGAACACTTAAAATTATTAAAACCCCTCCCATAGTGGGTGTTCCAGCCTTCTGAATAATATGAGTCTCTGGACCATCTTTTCTTATTGGCTGTCCCTCGGGCTGAACCAAGGATAGTTTATTAATTATAAATTGGCCAAAAATTAGTGAAAAAAATAACGAAGTTAGAATTGAGGCACCAACACGAAAAGTAATAAAATTAAATAAATTTAAAAAACTATATTGTGAAACAAATTCTTGAGCTATTAATTTAAACAAACCTTATCCTTTTTTGTGATTTTTTAATAATTTAATAAATTTATTTACCTCAGTTTTATTAGAACATTTAGCCATTATAATGGCATTTTTATGAACATTTTTATTTAAATAGCTCATTATACTTTGGCTACTATCTCTATATACATATTTGTTTTTTAATTCTTTAAACATACTTAGAGCTTTTTTAAAAAAGTTGCCAGATAAAATAACTTTATCAAATGCATGTCTTTCAACTTCCTTAATTATTCTAAAATGAAAATTTACTGATTTTAAACCAAGCTCATTCATATTTCCAAGAATTAAAAATTTTTTTGAACCTGATTTATTAAATAAAGAAAAATTTTTTATACTTTGTAACATTGTTTCAGGATTTGCATTATAAGAATGGTCAATTAATTTAATATTCAACCCATTAAATAGAATATTATGGATACTACCTCTACCTTCAATCAAAGGTATTTTACGAAGGTTCTTAATTATTATTTCTGTACTAATTTTATTTACAATAAAAAATGTAAGAACAAATATTAAGTTTGTTACTTTATGTTCTTCATACCTATCTAAATTAATTCTAATATTTTTTTTTAAAATTTTGATATTTAATTGATAGTGAGTTTGAATATATTTTATATTATCAATAAAACAATCAACCTTATTTTTTCCAATTGAAATAATTTTATTTAATTTTTGTTGTTTAGCTAAATTTTCTAAAATCTCTTCTTCTTTAGTATTTTTCTGTAAATAAAGAGTTTTAGCAAGAGGATTATATTTTTTACAAAAAATATCCGATTTTTCTTTTGCAATATTATTTTTAGTTTTAAATTTTTCAAGATGTGTTGAAAGAATATTACTAATAAATATCTGTGAAGGCTGTACTAATTTAGTTAAATCTCTAATTTCAAAAAAATTATTTGTACCTATTTCAAATATTGCAAAATGAGAATTAATATTCATATTCAATATTGAAATCATAACCC
>ENA-OREN01002453-OREN01002453.1-marine-metagenome-genome-assembly--contig:-NODE-2453-length-18889-cov-2.458643_pt1 | contig 18889 bp, 18 predicted proteins | sample MGYA00248624_ERZ508555 | MGnify/ENA primary metagenome ERZ508555 (study PRJEB26222, sample SAMN06267773) | marine metagenome | isolation source: Saanich Inlet, British Columbia, Canada | place...
TAAAAATAAACAAAAAATATCAAAAGAACACCCAATATTGGCATTAATACAAAATAAATAATTTAACTGAAACCTTGAAATATAATATTATAAGATTGAAATATAATATTATAATAAAGATTATCTTTGTATATTGTAAGAATGAACCTATATTATCAACAACAACAAACAAAAACACCTCAACTTATTGCAACTATATGCATATATGGACATGGTAGAACAGACAGCGTAATTATATCACCTGATACTGCAAATACTACTTTTCATAATACACGGCTCTATACTTTGGGTAGTAAATGTGGAGGGGTACCCGGGACTGCTTATATGGAAACTGGTACTCTAGGATACCTTAAGAGAGTGTTTCAAACCGACCTTGTTGAAAAAAATACACTTGATGTCATACGAAAATATCAAGACGATTCAACACCAAAATATCTTGAATACTTCCCTGGCGAAAAAAAAACAGATATTGGTCAAGTATATGATCCAATAACATTTGATAAAATTATAGGAAATGATATATCTGTTCGAGAACGGTGGTATATGGGGATATATTTAGTTTCAATTCATGAGAAGAAAGATGGTATGTTAAAGTTAATATACCCTGATAAAAAGGATAAAAAGGATAGGATTGATCTTTTTAATTTAATATACCCTGATAAAAAGGATATGATTGATCTTTTTAATTTAAATGACATTACAAATTTGGTAGGTTATCTTAACACCTATTTTGAAAATAATCATATACAAGATCCAGTACCTGAACTTATCAATAACGCAAAAAGTACTTTTACTGATATTGACACAGAGTCTTGGACAGATAAAAAAAAAAGATTTATTGATAGTCGTACCAGTTTATATTACATAAAGGATAAGTACATACATTTAATACGTATGTCAGCACTTGTAGCTTTATTAAAAGGAATATTAGGTGTTAATGCCAATATTAATATAATGGATTACACGTGTAATAATTTTATTATTGGAACGTCTACCGTTGAAGAAAATCAAATACTTGTCTATAAAAACCCAGCAGACATAGAATCTGGAGAAAATAAATCATTTGGTGGCAAAAAACGCAAACAAACCCGTAAAAAACAAAGAAACAATAAGCCGAACCATTACCGAAATAAAAGATGTAGAAAGACGAAAAACCTCAAAAGAAAAACGCGAAAATCTCGTAAGTAATAAGATACATCATAATATTGCCATTATTTGTTAGAATTCACTAATAAATGTTGTAGTTTTGTATACAGAATAATATAGTAATCCAAAAATACCACTTTTAAATATAAGACCCATCATATTAAAATTACCATCTTCATTGTACAATGATAAGAAGGAAAACCGTTTGAAAATAAATGTATTTAATATGGGTAATTGAAAAAAGAAGAACAAAATCGCAATAAAAAAAGGAACCTGTATGTCATTCAGTATGGAATCCCAGTGATTTTGCTGACGTTTTTGTTGTTCGTATTCTTTTAGATTTTGTTCAGTCATATCATAGTGGTCTTTTACATAATCACGTTCCACGTTGTGTTTTGGAATATAATTGGGCTGAACTTCTTCATCATTTGAATATTGAACCGTATTTGTAGGTATATCACGGGAGGGTAATCGCTGATGTGTCATATTTTGTAACATTTCTAATGTTAATTTTTGCTTGATTGCCTTATCAGCAGCAGGGCACTCAATCCCAGCCATTAACTCCATCATTACTACAGCTTCTTTTATTCTATCAACATCACCCGAATATGTTGGCTTTATTAATGCTTTAACAATTTCTTTGTCTATTGAGGTACTTTCTATTGTTTCTAATTCCAGTAAGCCTAGAAGATCTTGATAAGAAGTAATTTTTTTAGATATGATTTCTTGAGCTTGCTGCCCCTCGAATGCCTTTAAAGATTTTTGAAGCTTTAAAAATTCAGGAGATTTTCTTGTTTTTGATAATTCGCGTATTTGATCTTTAGTTTTTGAGACTGAAAATCCATCTTTTCCAATATCAGCAGCCAGAGACTCTATAATTTTTAATTCATCGTTTGCCATAGATTTTTCTGCTTCATAAAATCTGTCTGCACTTTCATTAAGAATTTTCCATAGATTGGGCTCATTCTTTTTACCAGCTGGGCCAATATCTTGGTAAGCACGTTTTAATTTTTGATACTTTTGAATGCAAACCTTTGAATCCTCATCATTAATCAATTTAACTTGCTCAATGACAGCTTCTTTTAGCTTAAGATTTTTAGTCTCTTGTTCGCGAATCTGATCATTGATTGGTTTGCGTGCATTTTGATAAGCTGATTTTAATTTAATAAAATCTTCATCCATCACGGGCGCAAATGTTTGCCACAGTTGAAATGTTTGACTGAGATATTTGCTTAGCTCGATTAAACCTGGCCATCTGGATGACTTTTCTTCAGTGTATTGTAAAATACCCTCAATAATCTTCTCTCTTTCCTTTGCATTAGAGACTTTTACCGTCTTAAGTTCTTCGTAATACTGCGCGCAAGGCTCCCAAGCTTTATCAGTGAGCTGTTTAAAAGTTTCCCACTGCTCTCTTCCAGCAGGCTTTGATGTTTGGTCGAGTTGCTGCCATTTAGTTTGAAGTCCATGGATTGCATTGGCCTGTTTTTTTGGGTTGTCGATTGGGGCTGCAATCAAAACTTCTATCTCTTTGATAATTTCATTTCTTTTGGGGTTGGTGGCAAAAGACGATATATCGTTGAAGTATCTTGATTGCGCAGACATAAAATTAAATCTGTGCCTCAATTTATTTGATACCTTGCCCTCAGATCTAATGGATCTTGAAACTTCATTGACGAGCTTTTGACCATTGCGAATCTCGCCAGCTTCAAAATATTGTTCTGCTTTCTCTAACGATTCGAATAAAATTTTATGAGTTTCCACAATAGTCTCTTTTGAAGTTTATAATTACATAAATGAAAAAAAGAATTTTAACAGGTATTACGACAACTGGAACTCCTCATATAGGAAATTATTTGGGTGCTATAAAACCTGCATTAAAATTAGCTGGACCTGACACCGAATCCTTTTTCTTTTTAGCTGACTATCACGCCCTTATAAAGCAGACAGATGCTTCCTTGATTGAGGCTAGCGTTAAGGATATTGCGCTTGCATGGCTCTCTGCTGGGCTAGACAGTGAGCATTCAAACTTTTATCGTCAATCTGATATCCCTGAAGTCCATGAGTTAACTTGGATTTTAAGTTGCAGCGCAGCTAAGGGGTTGCTGAATAGGGCTCATGCATACAAGGCTGTTGTTGCTGAAAATGAAGCGTCCAATGCAGATGATGATAAAGCAATTAGCATGGGTTTATTTTCATACCCTGTCTTAATGGCAGCAGATATTTTGATTTTTAATGCCACCCATGTTCCTGTGGGACCAGATCAAGCTCAACATATGGAAATGGCTAGAGATATTGCAGGAAAATTCAATCATACATATTCAAAGATCTTCAATCTTCCCGAAGCTCTTATTCAGAATGAAATTTCTGTTCCGGGTATAGATGGTAGAAAGATGAGCAAGTCATACAATAATATTATTCCCTTCCTATGTTCCGAAAAAGAACTTAAAAAGGCTATCTCAAAAATTGTAACTAACTCATTAGAGCCTGGAGAGCCAAAAGATTGCAACAATTGTAATTTGTTTGAACTCTATTCACTGTTTGGTAATGCAGAGCAAATAGAATCATTTAAACAAGCTTATTTAGATGGAATAAGCTGGGGAGATGCCAAAAAAGGACTATTTACAGTTATTAATAGTGAAATCACACCAATCAGAGAGAAGTACTTTGAACTAAATGCGCAACCAGATCTTTTGAATGATCTATTTGCAGATGGAGCTCGCAAAGTTAGGCCTCAGGCTCAAGAGCTTATAGAGAAGCTCAGAGATCTGGTGGGCATTTCAAAAATTGTCTAATCCCACAGCCTGGTTAAAATTTGGATTATTTGCAGTTGGTTTGGGGCAATCGTTTGCATTTGTATTAGTCCCACCTTTGGCCAGAGATCTTGGTCTATCCGTCATTGAAACATCAACGATTTTCTCTATCTCTGCAATAGCATGGGCAGTAACAAGCGCCTCGTGGGGCAGGGCCTCTGATAAGTATGGAAGAAGAAACATAGCTGTTATTGGTCTTATAGGTTATTCAGTCTCAATCATCGCTTTAATTACGCCATTATTTCTTGTTGAAAAAAATGTTTTAGATCTTGCCTACTTGCTCCCGTTACTAGTGCTGGGAAGGCTTATTAATGGATTGATTGGATCTGCCACAAGACCAGCAGCATTTGCTTATATGGCAGATATTACCGACAGATCCAAGCGTACAAAGAAATTTGCAAGGCTTGAGTCCAGCTTTCTTATTGGAACGATCATGGGTCCAATGATTGGCGGCTTTTTATTTTTATACTCTAAAACTCTTCCTTTTTATGTTTTTGCTCTTTGTGGCGGTATAGCAGCTATAGGAATTCTAGTTACATTTCCCAAAACAATCACACAAAAGACCTCCGAAAAAATAATTTCTAAGCTCTCTTATAAGGATCATTCCGTTTGGCCATTCCTTCTTTTGGCTGGATTATTTTCACTTTGCCAAGCATCACTTCTTCAATCAATTGGCTTTTTTATAACTGATGTTTTTTCAAGTGAGAAGGACCTTCCCTTAGTGATAAGTTTAACGTTTGTATTTCTATCAATATCTACGGTTGTTAGTCAGTACATTTTTACAGATCTCAAGCCAATATCTAACGATAAATTATTGATATATGGTGCTTTTTTAATGTGTATATCTTATATTCAAGCAGCATTATCATCTTCAATCGCTTTATTTTATCTTGCAATGATGATTAATGGTCTGGGTTCCGGTATGGTTCGGCCAGCCAATGCATCCGCTTTATCGCTTGCTCAAACGCCAGATGATCAGGGTGTAGCTGCAGGGTACCTTGGGTCCGTGACACCAATTGGTCATATTTTGACCCCTCTTGTCGCAATGCCAATTTATCAGTATGCGCCGGAGTATTTATATTTTTTTAGCGCTTTTCTATGCTTTGCCGCCTTATGTTTTATAATAGGTCATCCCATACTACGAGATCATGAACAAACCAGCGCTATTAATAGTTAATTTAGGAACACCAGATTCGCCATCCTACTTTAATGTTTTTAAATACCTTAGAGAATTCTTGATGGATGGAAGGGTTATTGATATTCCTGCTTTTTTTAGATTTATTCTTGTTACCTTAATTATTTGTCCTTTGAGATCGTTTAGCTCAGGAAAAATTTATAAACAACTCTGGGATCTTTCAGGTGGAGAATCACCCTTATTAAAAAATACTCGTGAATTAACAACTAAACTGAATGAAGCTCAGGAAAAATTTAATGTTTTTTATGCGATGAGGTATCAAACTCCAAGCATTAAAAGCACTCTAGCTCATATTCAAAAAACAAATCCAACCGACCTTATTGTTTTTCCACTTTTCCCACATTACGCATCGGCAACATCCGGCAGTGTATATGCCGAGGTCACAAAGCAATTATCAAAGGAATGGGTAATACCTAATTTTAATTTTATCTCTCAGTATTATGATCACCCAGCCTTCATAGAAGCCTGGATTAAAACTGCCCAAAACTATGATATTGAGCAGTATGACAAGATCCTATTTAGTTACCATGGATTGCCAAAATCTCAAGTTAATAAAGTCTACAAAGATATGCAGTGCGATGGAAAAAATTGTGAACATGAGATCAATGACGATAATCATTACTGTTACAAAGCAACCGTCTATGAGACCTCAAAGCTTATTGCGGATCGTTTGAATATTCCGCAGGATAAATATGAGGTATCTTTTCAATCTAGGCTGACCAATAATTGGTTAGAGCCATTTTCCGATGAGGTCTTGAAAAGCTATCCTGCTAAGGGAATAAAAAAAGTACTGGTCTTTTCGCCAGCATTTACAGCAGATTGCCTTGAGACAATCATTGAGATTGGCCACGAATATAAAGAACTTTTCGAAGAATCAGGTGGTCAAAAGCTTGATTACGTAGAGTCATTAAATTTCTCAGATGCTTGGGTTCAAGCTATTATAGAGATAGTAAATTCCAAATCAGGATAAATATGTTTAAAGATAATATTTTACAAGGAAAAAAGATTTTAGTTACAGGTGGCGGCACTGGTTTAGGGAAAGAAATGTCAGAGCATTATATTCAGCATGGAGCTGATGTCGTTATCTGTGGAAGAAGAGAAAGTGTTTTGGCTGAGACGGCTGAAGAATTTAAAGAAAAATATGACTCAAAAGTTCGATATCAAGCATTGGATATTCGTTCAGCTCAAGATGTCGATGATTTTATTGACACCATTTTTCAAGAAGGACCTCTTCATGGCCTTGTAAACAATGCTGCAGGGAACTTCATTTCTCCCACAAAAGATCTTTCTGCGAGAGGCTTTGATGCAATAGCTAATATTGTTTTTCATGGAACCTTTTACGTAACCCATGCTGTCGGCAAAAAATGGATTGAACAACAGATCAAAGGTTCTATTATCTCAATTCTTGCTACCTGGGTTTGGACTGGCTCCCCATTTGTAGTTCCTTCTGCAATGTCAAAATCTGCACTCCACACTATGACAAAATCTCTTGCTGTTGAATGGGGTCCTAAAGGTATTCGTGTTAATGCAATTGCTCCAGGACCTTTTCCAACAGAAGGCATGACTGCTCGATTAAGTCCAAAGGGAGACATGCAAAAAGATTCAAACAATACAATCCCAATGGGTAGAATGGGTGAGATGAATGAACTGCAGAACCTAGCAACTTTTTTAATGGCCGATGGATGTGAATACCTGACCGGTCAGACGATTGCAATTGATGGCGCCCAATATCTTTCTGGTGGTGGTACCTTTTCTCAGCTTTCAAAAATGTCTGATGATGATTGGGCTGAAATACGCGATATGATTAAAAAAACAAATGATTCAGATAAACAGAAACGAACTACATAATTTATAGGGGAAGAATATGGAAGCGAATAACATGCAGGAAATACTAGATTTACAGCAAGCACATTTTATCAAGGAAGGAGCTCCATCATACGAGCTAAGGGTGGACAGGCTAGATAGAATGAAAACTTTGATTATGGATAACAGATACAAGTTTGTTGATGCATTGAATGAAGATTTTGGCGTTCGATCTAAAAACCAGTCTATGGCTACTGATGTCTACACTATTATCCCAGGCATAAATTACGCTAAAAAGAATTTAAAAAGATGGATGTCAGATTCCAAGAGAAAACCTAATTTTCCATTAGGATTACTTGGCGCTAAGGCTAAGGTCAGTTATCAGCCATTAGGCACCGTTGGAATGATCTCGCCTTGGAATTTTCCTGTATACCTAACTTTTGCACCTTTATCTTCTATTTTTGCTGCTGGAAATCAAGTGATGCATAAACCTAGTGAATATACTGAGCAAACCTCTAACCTTTTAAAGGAACTTTGCGACAAAGCTTTTGATGAGCATGAGTTCGCAACTGTACTAGGTGGGCCAGATGTTGGCGCGTCCTTTACACAGTTAAAATTTGATCACCTTTTATATACTGGCAGCGGAGCCGTGGCAAAACACATCATGAAAGCTGCTGCTGAAAATTTAGTTCCTGTCACCCTAGAATTGGGTGGTAAATCCCCAGTGATTGTAAGCAATACAGCTGAAAGTGTCACAGCAGCTAAAAGAATTATGCTAGGAAAGACAATGAACGCTGGTCAAATCTGTCTAGCCCCTGATTATGTTATGGTTCACTCAGATAAGAAAGATGAACTTGTAGCAGAAATGAAATCAGCGGTTACTTCATTTTATCCAGACCTTAAGCACAATGATGATTACACATCTATTATTAACGAAAAACATTACGATCGTCTTCAAGGTTTGCTCCAAGATGCCAAAGACAAGGGTGCAACTATTGATGAGATTAATCCTGCCAATGAAGATTTTTCTCAGCAAGAAGCGTTCAAAATTCCACCTACACTTGTAATGAATCCAAGCGATGATATGGAGATCATGCAAGAAGAGATCTTTGGACCATTACTGCCAATTAAAGAATTTACTGATATTAATGAAACAATTTCATACGTAAATAAAAATGATAAACCTCTTGGATTGTATTATTTTGGCTCTGATCAGAGTGAGGAGAACCATGTTTTAAATAGAACTTCCTCTGGTGGAGTTACCGTAAATGATGTTTTGGGTCATATTCAGCAAGAGGACATACCTTTCGGAGGCGTTGGACCATCAGGAACTGGGAGTTATCATGGCGAAGAAGGCTTTAAAAACTTCAGCAACCCCAGGGCAGTGTATAAACAAATCGGCTCTAGATTCGATAAGCTCATAGCTGCAATTAGACCTCCCTATACAGGCGATATAGAGAAAATTCTGAAGCAGATAGCTAAATAGCTATGACTTCTCTGCCCATTTACTTGGGTTACAAGTATTTCCGCTCCAAAAAAGGTGCCTTTGCGTCTTTTACTTCAATCATGGCTATTGCCGGCTTAGCCTTGGGCGTAGCTGCATTGGTAATTGTTTTATCTGTTATGAATGGTTTTGAGAGAGAGCTCCAAACTAGAGTCCTTGGAGTAGTGCCTCATCTCATTATTAAAAATGAAGAGTCCATAGAAAATTATGACAATTCGATTGCTCAGCTAATTCAATCACCAGAGGTTCAAGCAGCAAGTCCCTATATAGAAACCCAAGGCTTGATGAGTGCCGGCAATCGAGCAAGAGGAGTTTTCCTCACAGGAATATTACCCAGCATAGAAAAAGAAGTTTCAATTCTTCCCGAATATATGTTCGCTGGTTCATTAGATCAATTAAGTCCTAAAGAGGGCATAGTTATAGGAGGGTGGTTGAGTAGGTATTTGGGTGTCAGTATTGGAGATAGCGTTTCTATTACAACTACAAATCTAAGATCTTCAGTTTTAGGATCTTTTCCTAGATCATTATCGCTAAAGGTTGTCGGTATTTTTGAGCTTAAAGCTGAGCTCGATCAATCCCTTGTGTTGATTCACCATGATCTTGCAGCGAATCTTCTTAACCTTAAACTCAATCAGACTCAAGGGATTAGAATTAAAACCTCAGACTTATTTAAAGCAAATGAAATTGGTTATAGTCTGCTTGAAAAGAATCTCCCCCAGGACCAAGGCTATTACTTTAGCTCATGGCAAAGAACTCATGGGACTCTATTTCAAGCAATTCAATTAGAGAAGAAGCTCATTAGCCTGATGTTGTTTCTTATCATTACCGTTGCAGCATTCAATATTCTTTCGACTCTAGTCATGACAGTAAAATCAAAGGAGCGAGAAATTGCGATTTTAAAAACCATGGGATGCAGCAATCCCCAACTTATAGGGATATTTTTAACCCTTGGAATGATTATTGGTTTTCTAGGAATTTTTATTGGCCTGGTTCTTGGGTTGCTTATTACTCCAAATATTGATTCCATGATTCATTTTGCTGAAAGCTTTACTAATAGAGCCTTGATGGATAGTTACTTTATTAATTACTTCCCTTATGAGTTTAGACCCTCGCAGTTAATTCAAATTAGTGTGACGTGCATTTTTCTAAGTTTATTGTTTTCATTCTTCCCAGCTTACAAGGCAGCTAAATTAAACCCTGTCACTATTTTGCGTCATGAATAAACTCCAAGCTAAAAATATTTCAATGAGTTTCGCTAGTGCCCAGCACACAGTTGATGTTTTAGCAGATGTCTCTTTGATGCTTAATGAAGGTCAGTCGATTGGGATTATAGGATCATCCGGATGCGGAAAAACGACTCTCCTTCAAATTTTAGCAGGCCTAGAGACTCCTTCAGCAGGCAAAGTTTTTTTTAATGATATAAACCTTTCTGCAAACAATAAAACTCAGTTCACTCAACTTAGATCAAGTTTATTTGGTTTTGTTTATCAGTTTCATTATCTACTTGAAGATCTTACTATTTTTGAAAATTGCGAGCTGACTTTTCAAATTCTTCAGTCAAAAGATCGTGCCGCTAATCATCAAAGCATTCTTGCAATATTTGAAGAGCTTGGTATTTCTCATCTTAAAGATCACTATCCATTTATGCTGTCTGGTGGAGAGAGACAGAGAGCCGCCATCGCAAGGGCAGTTGCACATAAGCCTACTTTTCTTTTGATGGACGAGCCCACTGGCAATTTAGATAATGAGAATGCAGCAATCATTCAAGAATTAACAATAAATTTATCCAAAAAGCTTAATATGGGCATAATAGTTGCTACTCATGACTTGGATTACGCCAAGCAATTAGATGATGTGTATAAAATTGAAAATACTAAATTGCATAGGATAGACAATGAATAATATTTTAATTTCAGGCGGATGGTTTGTATGGCCTTTATTGGTATGCTCTATTCTATTAATTTCAATTGTCATAGAGCGCCTTTGGTTTTTACAAAGAAGATTGGTTGCCCCAAAGGGGTTGCAAAGGCAAGTTCAGAACCTTATTAATAAAAATGCTTTTCATGCTGAGAATCAAGAAGAGATTGCGGCTACATCTCAGTTGGGAGAGCTTCTTACTTATTGCTATCAATATAAATCTGAATCTAGAGACTTTATTGAAACAAAAGCTGAAGAAAAAGCAGCAGAAATTAATCTAATCCTAGAAAGAAACCTCTCTATGTTGAGCACAATTGCCAGCATTAGCCCTTTGTTAGGTTTACTTGGGACAGTCGTTGGGATGATTACCGTGTTTGGTAACATTGACATCAATGGATCTGCTAATGCAGATCTACTTGCTGCCGGTATCTCTGAAGCATTAATTACTACTGCTTTTGGTCTAATCATTGCCGTGCCAGCAATTGTTTTTTATCGATATTTCGAACAAAAAACTTTAAATTTAATGTCTATTCTTCAGGCCAACACATCATTATTTTTAGATTTTATATATAAAAAATGAAATTTTTCAATAATAAAGAGCGAGCCCTGAGCGTCGAGATCACCCCTTTAATCGACATAGTCTTTCTGTTAGTTATTTTTTTTGTGGTCACCTCTAAAATTGAAACAAATCAATATCTAACTCTTGACCTTCCTTCAACGGAATCATTTTCATCAAGCTCTATCAATGCTGACAGAAATATTATTCTTTTAGATACCGGTATTTTGATTGTTAATAATCAGGAATTTAATATCTCTAAGATTGAAGAAGTCATCATTGGTATCAAAGCTAGTTTTGATACTTCAGAGACAATCATCCTATCAATCGAAAGCAAGGCTTTTCATGAGTGGGTTATTACTCTGATGGATGAGCTGCAGAGCGCTGGATTTCAAAACCTTCAAATTAAAACTTATACTGATCAGTCATGAGTCCTTTAAGAAGATTATTTTCGTATACCTTTAGGTTTAAGTTTTCCTTTTTTGTTAGCATTATTGGATTTTTGATGTTTGCAGCAGCTGACATTGCAGCCGTTGAGTGGATAAGACGCATTATTGAATTTATTAATTCTGATAAAACAGATTTTAGTATTTACTTGGTTCTAGCTTTGATATTTATTGCTCTTGGGCGAGGAATAGGTTTTTTTATTGGAAACTATTTTATGTCCAGGGTAGGTTTCGGAATAGTTCATGATTTAAGGTCAGAGCTATTTACTAAGTTAATCAATCTGCCGAAGATGTATTTTGATCAAAACCAATCAGGCCAGCTAATTAACCGCATTACCTTTACAACAACTCAAGTTTCTGGCGCTGCCTCGAATGCAATCAAAACCTTTGTTCGCGAAGGCTTCCTATTGATTGGATTGATGATTTATATGCTTTCACTTAACTGGAAGTTAACGCTACTTTTATTAATTACTACACCCTTTATCGCATTAATTGTTTACGTGGCTGGAAAAAGATTAAGAAAGCTTGCTAAGACTATTCAAACAGCTATGGGTGATGTTACTCATCTAGCCTCTGAGGCAGTTGATGGCAATCTTGAAATAAAATCATTTAATGCTGAGTCGTATGAGACTGAAAGGTTTTTAAAGGCCAATGCATCAAACAAAAATCAAAATTTAAAGCTTGAAGCGACATCTAATTTAGCCACCCCTATAATACAGCTGCTTGTCTCTGTATCCCTGTCAATCGTGGCCTACTTTGCATTGGGTGCTCAGTTAGGCATTGAGCTTAGTGCTGAAAACTTTGTAGCTTTCATTACAGCAGCAGGGCTAATGGCAAAACCAATTAGACAGCTTTCCAATATAAATGCTGTTATACAAAAAGGCTTAGCAGCCGCCATTGAGATATTTGATCAGCTTGACTCAAAGGAAGAAGAAGATTCAGGTGACATTGAATCAGCGATTAGTGGAAACATAGAATTTAATAATGTTACTTTCTCATACAAGCCAAAAGAGCTGGTTTTAAATAGTCTAAATTTTTCTATTGCACAAAACGAGACAGTCGCCATTGTCGGTAAATCTGGCTCTGGAAAATCAACTATTGCCAATTTGCTCTCAAGATTTTATTCAGATTTTGCTGGCGATATTTCTATTGATGGAATCAGCATTAAAGACTATAAGCTTAGCTTCCTTCGAGAATCGATCTCAATAGTCAATCAATCACCAACACTTTTTAACGACACAATAGAAAGAAATATTGCTTACGGCGAAACTGATATTGATGATGATAAACTGAAACAAGCTGCTGAGATCTCTGGCTGCCTTGAATTTATAGATAAATTACCCGAAGGCTATAAATCTGAGATAGGCGATGATGGCGTCCTATTATCAGGCGGTCAAAGGCAGCGCATCGCTATAGCAAGAGCTTTTTACAAAGACTCTCCAATTATTATTTTAGATGAAGCAACTTCAGCCTTGGACAATGAGTCTGAGCTAATAGTTCAAGAAGCAGTTGAAAAATTAATCAATAATAGAACAACTATTGTTATTGCTCATAGATTGTCAACTATTGAAAACGCAAATAAAATTCTAGTTCTTGATCAGGGAACTGTTGCAGAGTTTGGTACTCACCAGGATTTATTGGAGAAAGAAGGCATTTATAAAAGCCTATATCAAAACAAATTTAGCGATGGAGAGGCAAGCAGCACTCATTCAACAAAATCAAAATCTCAAGAATACTTACCCTCCTTTACAGAAGAGCCTGCTCAGCAGGGCTACTTAATAGATGCCTGGTACAACAAGAGTTTATGGCTGTATCTTTTATCACCGTTAACATTTATTTTTTCTGCAGCTGTTAGGTGGAGAAAGAATTCATATGCAAAAAACCCATCTAAGGTTTGGAATTCAGATGTGCCAATTGTCGTGGTGGGAAATATCACCATGGGCGGCACAGGTAAAACTCCGCTTGTAAAACACATTGCATCAGAACTTAAAGAGAGGGGTTATAAACCTGGCTTAGTGAGTCGAGGCTATGGCGGAAAATTTTCCGGAACTCTTGAGGTCAACAAAGAAACAACTTTTAAGCAAACAGGTGATGAGGCCCAACTTTTATCTAAGCTGCAAATACCGTTTTTTATCGATAAAGACCGATCCAGGGCCGCTCGCACTCTGCAAGAGAAATATGATTGCGATGTCATTATTTCGGACGATGGCCTTCAGCACTATAAAATGGACAGAAAGGTTGAAATTGCTGTTATAGATGGAGCAAGAAGGCTTGGTAATGGCATGGCATTTCCAGCAGGTCCTTTACGCGAGCCCAAGGGAAGACTAAAAGAGGTAGACTTTATTGTTAACAATGGAGGCCCTACTGAAGCAGACGAAATTCTTATGACCCTTAATCCAGCAAAATTTGTCCACTTAAATTCTGGAAAGCGCTATTCGGTAGAGAATTGGCCAATGCATAAACAAGTTCATGCAGTTGCTGGTGTTGGAAATCCAAATAGATTCTTTGATTTGCTCTCAAGACTAGGATTCGAATTCGATAAAAGTCCTTTTCCAGACCATCATAAATACAATAAAAGAGATTTATATTTCCTAGATCACCTCCCAATCTTGATGACTGAAAAAGATGCCGCGAAATGTAAGCATTTTAATAATTCTAAAATTTGGTATCTTAGTATCGAAGCAAAAATAGAATCCCAGTTCATAGATCGACTAGAGGAAAAAATAAATGATTGATAAAGAAATACTAAAACTAATGGCGTGTATCAGGTGTAAATCAGCCTTAACCGAAGAAAGTGATTATCTTAAGTGTTCTCAGTGCAACATTGGCTATCCCATCAAAGAAGATATCCCACACATGCTTGAAGAAAGTATCTTTTCTTTAGATGGCTGATGAATTTGTAATTATCGTTCCCGCGAGAGCTGGATCGTCTCGACTTCCAAATAAGCCACTTTTAGAGATTAATGGTAAATCTTTATTGGCTAGGGTATTTGAATTAGCCCAATCCTCTAGAGCCAAGTCCACATTCATAGCAACTGACAATGAGGCTATTAGAGAGCACGCTGAATCTTTAGGCGCTTCTGTAATTATGACCAAAGAGGACCATATTTCAGGGCTGGATAGAATTGCGGAGGCTGCCAATATATTAGGCTTATCAGCAGATACAAAAATTCTTAATCTCCAGGGTGACGAGCCCTTTATGCCCCTTGAGATTATCAATTCCCTAACAAGTAATTTATCCAATGAATTTGCTATCGCAACAGCATGTGTGCCGTTAGTAGATATCAATGCTATCAAGAGTCCAAACGAAGTTAAAGTAGTGCGCTCACTATCTAAGCGGGCCATGTATTTTTCTAGGTCTGTAATACCTAATGAGTTCACCTCAAGTTACGATAATTATTTAAAGCATTTAGGTATATATGCATATCAGAACAAGACTCTTCAAGAGTTATCTGCTTTAAAGCCCACGTCCAATGAATTGCAGGAAAAACTAGAGCAACTTAGGTTTTTAGATCATGGTTACAATATATTTGTAGAGGACTATGCATGTGAGCCCCCAATAGGAATTGATACGCCTGCTGATCTTGAAAGAGCCATTATGTTTTCTAAAACTCATGACTAACTTATTGATAGACAACGCCTTTCAGTTAGAGGTTGCAGCTAAGCAAATTATCTCAATTGAATCACTTGAAGATGCTCTCAGCCTTCGTGAACTCCAGCTCGATAGCTATTTAGTTCTTGGGTCAGCGACCAATATGATTGTAGACAAGTTCTATGACGGTACTATTATTAAAGTGTCTACGTGTGAGATTGAGCAAATCTCTGAAGACATTACTTCAGTCGGAGCTGGGCTTTCTTGGGATAAATTAATTAGTTACTGTTTAGATAACAAACTTTTTGGCATAGAAAACCTTACTTTAATTCCAGGATCGGTAGGCGCTGCACCAGTTCAAAATATTGGAGCTTATGGGGTTGAAGTTTCTTCGGTGATAGAAAGCGTTACTTGCTATAACTTCTCAACCAAGCAAGTTGAAATTCTTTCCAAGGCTGAGTGTAAATTCTCATACAGGCAGTCTATCTTTCAGAGTAAGGCTTATTTAATTTTGAGTGTTCAATTTCGATTTAGCAAAGTCTTTAATCCCAATATTTCTTATCCATCCTTACTTCAATTTCTAGAGCAAGAGAGTATCAATCATGATTCTCTTTCTTCACGACAACTTTCAAGCGCTATTCAATCTATTAGAGAATCTAAACTGCCATCTCCAGATAAAATACCAAATGTAGGCAGCATCTTTAAAAATCCTATTGTTAATTCAGACTCTATAGATTTAGATTTTCTATCAGGTCATCGCTGGGAGTTACCAGAAGGGAAGACAAAGTTAAGTGCGGCTAGGTTACTTGAGACGGTAATGGTTGGGATTAAGATCCCTCCCAGTCTTGGGTTTTATGAAAAGCATTCATTAGTCTTGATCAACAGGGGAGGCGCTGTATTTAAAGAGGTTATCGAACTCTTAAAAGATATTCAGGATGAAGTTCATGGCCTTTATGGAATTAATCTTGAGATTGAGCCGGAAATAGTAGGATCTTAGATGTTTTTATCTGCTGCTATCGCTCATTTATTGGCAGTCATGTCGCCGGGACCTGATACTGCTATTATTTTTCAGCAATCTTTTGCAAAAGGTCGGAACTCAGGAATTCTTACTGCATTAGGCATAGGCTTTGGTATCTTTTTACATTGCCTGTTAGCAATTTCAGGTATCTCTATTCTCTTGTACAGTACTGAAGAGGCTAGATTTGTTATTAAAATCTTAGGGGCCTCTTATTTGATCTTCGTTGGATTCCAGTCTTTGTTGCTTCAAGATTCATCAGAACCAAAGACTCGAACTACCATTTTCACTCATCCATTTTTAATTGGATTGATTACAAATATTCTAAATATAAAAGCATTCTTATTCACCGTCTCTTTATTTTCATTTATCAATCTTCAGCCAGATTCGTTAATGTCATGGATTTATTTATTCTATTTTCCTGTGATTACAGCAGCGTGGTTTAGTTTTGTCTCTTATGCCCTTACTCATGACGCATTAGGTGATATATTTGATCAATACAATCCTAAAATTCAATTTGCTTCATCGGCATTTATATTGGCATTGGGCTTATTAATTTTCTTACAAACAATTTATGGAATTCTCTGAGCTTTTAAAATCAATCAATTCTCTTGAGGAAACGTATCCTCCAGTCCATCTCTGGAATCCAGATTTGTGCGAAGGCGTAGAAATGCGAATAGATCGAGAAGGCAATTGGTACTATCAAAACTCTATTATTGGCAGAGACAAACTTAAAATATTATTTTCAAGAATCTTAAAATTTGAAAATGGAAACTACTATTTAGTAACTCCTGTTGAAAAGGTTATTGTCAAAGTTGATATAGCGCCATATATGATCGTAGATTACGAAGTAGACCCAGAACAAAAAAATATTCTTTTAAAAACTAATCTGGACTATAACTTCACTCTTGATGAGCATCATCCAATAGAGCTAAAAGTTATTCAAAAAGAATCTATCCCTTTTGTAAAAATCAGAGATGGCCTAGAAGGCTTTATCTCTAGATCAGTATTTTACAGTTTGGTAGAACTAGCCTTAACTCAAGAACAGCATTCAGAGAATGAGCTAATGCTTTCTAGCTACGGACAGAATTTTAGTTTGGGGCCTATTTCTTAAATCTAAGGTTGATTATTTTGCCTGAGCAATCCACTGATCGATGTACTGCTCTAAAATGTCTAGGGGCAGGGCACCTCTTTTGAGTACCTCATGATGGAAATCTTTGATATCAAAGTTCTCTCCGAGTTCATTTTTTGCGCGATCTTTAAGCTCTTGAATTTTTAACTGGCCAATTTTGTATGCCAAGGCTTGTCCGGGCCAATTGATATATCTATCCACCTCATTCATGACATCTTGTTTAGTTTTGGCAGAGTTATCTAAAAAATAATTGATAGCATCTTGTCTGCTCCAATCAAAGTAATGCATTCCTGTGTCAACGACCAATCTTATAGCTCTCCACATATCGTAGGTGAGCTGACCAAATTGTGAGTAAGGATCCTTGTATAGACCCAGGTCGTAACCAAGACTTTCACTGTAGAGGCCCCAGCCTTCGACAAAGGCAGTTACTCCTCCATATTTCCTAAAGTTTGGGAGGTCTAGCTCCATGGCCAATGCTATTTGTAGATGATGCCCAGGAACTGCCTCATGTACACTCAATACTTCAATTTCATACTTAGGTCTGACTTCAGGTCTATAAAGATTCACGTAGTAGTAACCTGCTCTTGATCCATCTGCTGCTGGTCTTTGGTAGTATGCCGTTGTTGTATCAGGTGCACTCTCTATTGGGATAGGTTTTAAGCCATAAGGCATTGAGGGAAGCACTTTAAAAATATTAACCAATTCTGGGTCTATTCTTTTAGAAGTGGCTAGGTATGCTTCAAACAGCTCTTCAGAAGTTTCATAGTAAAATTTAGGGTTTGATCTGAGATCGTCTAAGAAACCTTTGAAAGTTCCCTCCCATTCAACTTCCTTAATAATAGTTTCCATCTCTGTTTTAATTCGAGCCACTTCGCTAAGACCAATATTATGAATTTCTTGAGGAGTTAAAGTGGTGGTTGTAAATTTTCTAGCCAGATACTCATAATACTTCTTACCGTTATTGATATCTTTTATTCCGATAGAAGCTCTGCACGCTGGAAGATAGGAATCTTCAAAAAACTTATGAAGTTTTAGATATGCAGGTATGACCGTGCTTGCAATTACATTTTTTGCTTTCGCTTGAATAATAATAATATCTTCTTGGCTAATCGACCTATCTATTGATTCAAATGCTCTAAAGAAAGGACTATTTTCTGGAGACACGAAAGCTTGTAACTTAATTTGTTCAAAAACTTTCTGCATCAAAAAGCGAGGAGGAACTGTTCCAGTCTCAATTCCTTTTTGAGCTTTTTCTATATCTGCATCTATCAATATCTCAAGTTTGCTAAGTCGCTCAATCCAATCTAAATAATGTTGAGTATTTCTTAGAGGCAAGATGTTGACTGTTTCGTGTTCTAGTTGAATGCCTCCACGATGACTAAACGGCATCAGGTAAGTCTGATACTGAAAACTTTCTACAGCATTCTCATATTGCTTTATAAATAATTTATAGTTGGTTGTATTTAGCTCATTGAGATCATCAATGTCCATTGCATTCAAGGCATCAAGAACCAACTGATCATGCTGGTGGTCCTCACTGATTCTATTGATAGAATTATCAGACCATTCGGTATTAAATCTAAGATCGCCCATACTGGAAGCATAGACAGGATTATCAACAACTATCTTAGACCACTCAGAATCCATTAGCTCTTCAAAGGCGGTCTCTGTTGATGGCTGAGAGCAACCAACCATCAATGGAATCAATACTAAGTATTTAATACTTTTCATTACATATTCGGGTAATTAGGTCCGCCAGTGCCCTCTGGTGTA
>ENA-OREN01002454-OREN01002454.1-marine-metagenome-genome-assembly--contig:-NODE-2454-length-18882-cov-8.206434_pt1 | contig 18882 bp, 16 predicted proteins | sample MGYA00248624_ERZ508555 | MGnify/ENA primary metagenome ERZ508555 (study PRJEB26222, sample SAMN06267773) | marine metagenome | isolation source: Saanich Inlet, British Columbia, Canada | place...
ATGTCAGCGAAACGCTTGTCACCTGTAACCTCAGCCAACCGGCGTGAGAACTCACGATGAATCAAGTTATCATCGATTGTATCGAAGATAGGTTTGATTCCCGTGCCGCCCCAAATCTGATGGAACGGATTTGAACACGCACATGTGATTTCATAACTTTCGAACTCAGCCCAACTGTTCGGAGCAAGTACGATATCGCTGTACTCACAAGAACCGGTGAACTCAATGTCCTGAGCTACGATCATGTCTACGTTGTTATTCGTGTTGAATACCAACTCGTAGAACCATTTAGCATTGTTGATAACGTTAACGTTAACAAACCATACCAATTTGGTCGGTGTAGGCATATGTGAACGTCCTGTGAATACCTTACGACCATATCGCGGGGTATTAACAATCAACGCTTTATCACGATGCGCCCAGTAACTAACTTCTTCACCCTTCAGGTAACCCTTAACGTTCTTCCAGTCAACATTTTTGGAAGCATCAAGAATTGGATTGAAAGGATCTTCAGCAACCATTGCAGCAAAACCAGGTCCAGACCAATGAGAACCCTGGTAGTTGCCAGCCTTGTAGTTACCAGCCCATGTATGAGAGCCAGAACCTTTAGGACCAACATTACCTGTCAGCATCAGAGGTACATAAGACGCACGGTTATGCATCGTTGCGTGGAAGTAGTGACAAATTCCTTCACCATAATGGATTTCAACAGGCTTGATGGTACCAATGTCGCGAGCCAAACGAACAATTAAGTCCTTAGGCGCATGACAAATTTGGTTAACCGTCTCGACATCGTAATCCTTCAGATGAATTTTGTACATTTCGTAAAGAGGCATAACCGTAATGGTTTTACCGCTAACGAGTTTAATATCAAAAACACCGTCCAATGCAGGATCGATATTTTTCTTTCTCATCTTAGCGCCGATATCTTCACGCGTGATAGCGACTGGCTTATCCGTATTGGTATCCCAAACGGTGAAATCAGGCATCATGTCACGGTTGAAGTTCTTCATCCACTTAGTGGTGAAGCCGTCTTTCGGCAAAGCTTGTGCTTTATAACCCGGGATGAAATCATCTGGGTGTAAGCGCACCAATGTATCTGTTCGAACCAACAGAGGCATATCTGTATAGTCCTTCACATACTCGATGTCTACAAGGCCTTCGTCCATGATGATCTTAGCAACACCCAAGAAAAGAGCGATGTCAGAAAGACCGGCACGTACAGGTACCCAGTAGTCAGCTTTTGTTGCAGGCGGATTGTACTCTGGAGATACAGAAACGAGTGTACCACCACGCTCCATGATCTCTGTGTACCAATGCGCTTCAGGCATTTTGTTCTCAATCAGGTTTTTACCCCACTGAATCGTCATTTTCGCATAACGATGATCTGCGAAATCGATATCAGAGGCCTGCATTCCATGTGTCCATGAATGTCCAGGAGCCTGATCACCATGCCATGTGTAGTTTGACCATGCTCGGCCACCCAACACTTTACCAGGACCACGACCACGAATGATCGAATCCAAGAGGCCCATGTTGTTAGCTAAACGGTAGATACCGTATTTACCAACAACACCGAGAAGACCCATACCACCGCGATATTTCATAACACGTGATCCAGATCCACCCATTGCTTCGATCATTTCAGGCTGGTAGCCTTCATTTTTCAGACGCTGCGCACCACGGGCTCCACTGTAAGCTTTACCTACAGCAACATGACCCTTAGCGAGGTACGTGAATGTCTGATCCCAGGTCATACGAACGAATTCGTCTGTTCCCCGGCTTGTCATCTTATACTTTTCACGGTTCTCTTTATCCAAATAAGGGAAACCGTCATCTGCCCACTGCTTCCAGCCAACACGGATCATAGGATACTTGTTCCGGTAAGGGCCATAAGCTCGGCGAGGAAATGTCATACCACGCAAACACATGCGAGGATTCCACGCAGCGTCAGCTTGGTTACCATACAGATCGCGAATCTTGTGGTGATCGTAGTTCTGCTCAATACGCATCAAAATGCCGTTACGTACGAAACCACGTACGCGACACTGATGGGTATCGTTCGGAGAACAACAATACGTAAAAGATCGCTCATACTTGTACTGATCACGGTAGACTTCTTCCCACCGTCGGTCAGGATAGGATTCCAGCGGATTCCCTACTTTTACTACGGGTTTCAGCTGAGCTCCAACCCTCTTGCTCGTCAATGCCATAGCTGTCGCTACACCAGCACTCACCTGCAAGAACTTACGTCTGTTTAACCTCATATTACAAACCTCCTTGTGAAGCTTGGAAATTTCGGACCTGGCAAAAAAAAACCGGGCCCATTTTCACAACTACTTCCTTCTCGGACTACAACTACTTTACTTTTTAGGGATGTCTGAACCTAGATTCTCAACCCCATTAAACCCTTGCCATAAAAACTACTACCAAAACTTACTACTTTTAAACCTATTTTCTAACCATCAACAACATCTAAAAAATAAAAGCCGAATGCGGGAAACCCGCATCTAATCGCGTCGAAAAAGACCTCTAAAAAAATGGTCATTTAACCTTTAGGAAAACTCGCTTAAGTTTCATCCAAATTATAAGAGGCGAATACTCCTGAAAATTCCCATTCTTTTAAGACCTAAATATCGAATAAAAATTGTTACCTTTTCTCTAGTTGAGGCACTGTTATATGGAATTTCAAGCATAATGTCAAGAAAATATCCGGGATAAAAAAATTAACACTCTTACCTAATAAAAATGCACTTATTCCTACTCAAAGTATGTACCCGAAATTGGAAAATTTCACCCTAAAAAACAGTTTTTTTGAAAAAAACAAAAACACTATAACTGATTATAAATAAAAGGTTTTTAACGATTTATTGCCTAAAAATAGATTTACACCTAAATACGCTTATTGAAAAAACAAAAAAAACACCGAAAATCAATTGATTTCGGTGAATTTTGCAAAACTTCATTAGTTTATGTAAATATCTCAATAATTTGGAGTAATGCTATATCCACCTCGAGAATTTTCTTTAAAACGCCTTTATATCGCCTGCTGAAAAAAAACCGTCTCTAAAGATTTGCCAAAAAATAAATTGGAGCTATAATCTCCCAATTTATTGGGGAATTTATATGCAAAAAAAGCGCATCGCTCTCTACCCTGGAACATTTGATCCTGTGACTTTTGGTCATATTGATATAATGCGTCGCGCTCTCAAACTGTTCGATCAGGTGATTGTCGCCGTGGCTTTGAATCCTAATAAAAGCCCCTTGTTCTCTTTGGAAGATCGCGTTCACTTTATAAAAGAGGCAACCAAAAATCTGAAAAATTTAGAAATCATGCCCTTTGATAATTTGCTTATCAATTTAGCTCATAGTAAAAAAGCATCCGTAGTCATTAAAGGGTTGCGAGCAATTAGTGATTTTGAATTCGAACTACAAATGGGACTAATGAACCGCACTCTCGATGAAGAAATAGAAACTCTGTTTATGATTCCCAGTCAAGAGTTTTCTTTTTTAAGTTCGAATCTAGTAAAAGAAACTGCCAGGCACGATGGCGATGTTTCCAAACTTGTTCCAAAAATTGTTTTTAAAGAATTAAAGAAAAAGTTTGGCTGAATTTACAAGGTAAGTGAGAACCTCAAGAATAAGTATTTCTAAAATTTTTATTACTAAAATCGTTTAACAAAACTCATAAAAATTATGAAATTTTCCAATCGTATAGAGCAAGTCAACCCTTCTATGACTTTGGCTATTGATGCAAAAGCCAAAGAAATGAAAGCCAATGGAGAAGATGTAATTGGTTTTGGCGCAGGGGAACCTGACTTCAACACTCCCGAGCGAATCAAGCAGGCGGCTATCCGAGCCATTGAAGCTAACGATACCCATTACACTCCGGTTGGCGGAACCAACGAGTTGAAAGATGCGATCATCACCAAAATGAAAAGAGATAATGGCTTGAATTACGATAGAAACCAAATTCTGGTTTCATGTGGAGCCAAGCATTCTTTCTATAACCTTGCGCAAGCCTTATGGGAAGAGGGGGACGAGGTCATCATTCCTGCTCCTTACTGGGTTTCATTTCCTGAGATGGTAGGTTTGGCGGGAGCAAAACCAGTCATCATAGAAACCGACGCAGCACACAATTTCAAAATCACTGTGGATCAGATTAAGAAAGTCCTGACCCCTAACACACGCGCAATTTTGATCAACACTCCCAGCAACCCAACGGGATTCGCTTATGAAAAATCGGAGCTGGAAGCTATTGCTCAGTGCGCGTTAGAAAATAATTTATTGATGATCTCGGATGAGATTTATGAGTGGATCATTTTTGATGGATTCAAACACACGAGCATCGCTTCATTAAGCAAAGAGGCGCAGAAAAATTGCGTGGTTATCAATGGCGTTTCAAAATGCTATGCCATGACAGGTTGGAGAATCGGCTACATCGCTGCCGATGCAGAGATCGTCAAAAAAGTTACCAAGTTGCAAGGGCAAAGCACATCAGGCCCGTGCTCCATCTCCCAAGCAGCCAGCATTGAAGCCTTGGTCGGCCCACATGACGATGTTCTGGAAATGGTGCGCGAATTTGAAAAACGCAGAAATGTCATGGTTGATCAATTGGCTGCTATCCCCGGAGTCTCTTGCAACAAACCCAATGGCTCGTTTTACTCTTTTCCGGATTTCTCCGATCTCTATAAGAAAAAAGATCGAAACGGGAAAGTGATTCAAGGTTCATTGGATTTTACTGAGTTCTTGTTAACGGAAAAGAAGGTAGCCATCGTCCCAGGAATTGCTTTCGGAGCAGATGCAAATGCACGTATGTCATTTGCAACTTCGTTGGATAAAATTGAAGAGGGTGTTAAGCGTATTAAAGAAGCTGTAGAATTATTAAAATAATCAGCTGGCTTTCAAAGCACTGAAATTCTATCCACAGGGGGGCGCGCCGGTTTCGGAGTTTGTGTTGAGGCTATCTTTATAATCTTTAATTCTTTCTTCAATTTTAGTGCGGCAACGCTTGGCTTTGCAGTTTCCTGTGCCGACACCAATGTTTTTTCTCAGCGCCTCAAAAGTCAAAGAACCCTCCTGAATAGCGGCTGTAATAGTACCTGCCTTGATACTGCGACAAAGACACACCTTTTTAAAGCTGTCTATTAATTGTTTTTTTGTTTCCAAAATATATATAGTTCCCGTTATGATTCAGACGGGCTTTCTGTTTTATTTAAAATAGATCTCAAGAACCCATTAAAACTCATGTATGAGCACTGTAATCTACCTAATATTGTAAACCACTCCCCTTGAAATACCTAACACTTAAAGAAATTAAGCCTTTTCTCTTATCTGCCTTGAGCGGGGTATTGCTGACCCTGACTTTTCCAGATCATAATTGGGAGATTTTGGCCTGGGCTGCATGGATTCCCTTGTTTCTGGCCATAGAAAATGCAACCCCACAAAGGGCTGCTCTACTCGGATTCGTCACGGGGATGGTTTTTTATAATTGGGGATTGAGTTGGATCAACAATACCCTCATTAATTATGGCAACCTGCATTGGATTCTAAGTTTTGCCGTTCTCGGGCTTTTATCGGCCTATCTTTCCTTCTTTATCGCGCTGTTTTGCTATTTTCTGCGTAAAGTTTGTGGAGAGAACCGCATACGATTCTTTCTGTTTGCTCCCGTTTTATGGGTTTCATTGGAATATTTACGATCCACCCACTCTGAATATGGATTCTCCTGGTTAGGCCTCGGCTATTCCCAATTTCAAACTCTGCCTGTCATCCAAATCGTTGAATGGACAGGTGTCTATGGCATCTCTTGGTTTCTTATAATGGTCAACAGCGGACTGTTTTTGTTCTGGAAATGCTGGTGTGAACAAACAGATCTTGAATTGCAAACGGGATGGAGAGTCTTGTCTGTCACCCTACTGATTTCTGTCTTGTGGCTAGCCTATGGGAATCAAAGCCTAAAGCGATATTCCTCACTTGAAACCAATAATGAAAAAATCAAAATTGCGTTGGTTCAGGGAAATGTAGAACAGTTTATGAAATGGAATCCGGTCTACCAGAATATTGTCATTAACAAATACCGCGATTTAACTTTAAAAGCCGCCGAGAAAAAGCCCGATCTCATTCTCTGGCCGGAAACGGCAATTCCCTTTTATTTTGAAGAAAACCAAAGCGAAACCGATTCAATGAGAGACCTCGCGAGAGAGATTAAAATCCCTATTTTATTTGGCAGTCCGCACCGCGAAAAAATAAAGGATGAGATAATTTATTTCAATAGCGCTTATCTGCTTTCAGAATCTGGAGAAACTTTGGGTCGTTACGACAAAATACATCTGGTACCGTTTGGAGAGTTTGTTCCTTTCCGAAAAATATTATTCTTCATCGAAAAACTGGTGGTAATGATCGGTGATTTCGGTCGCGGCACAGAAGCAACGGTCATGCAAACTGCTGGCAATCGAGTGGGAATCTCGATCTGTTATGAAATGATTTTTCCGGATCTAATCCGGCAGGCGGTAAAAAATGGTGCTAACTTTTTAGTGAACATCACCAATGACGCATGGTTCGGAAAAAGCCCGGCCTCATATCAACATAGAAGCATGGGTGCATTGCGTGCGGTGGAAAACCGCGTATCTATTGTTCGTGCCGCCAACACAGGCATCTCTGGCACTATCGAAGCCACCGGAAAATTAAGAGATGAAACCCAATTATTCACGGAAGAATTTCGTGTAACGCAAATCACTCCCGCAACTGGCGGAAAAACTTTTTACAGTCTCAATGGCGATATCTTCAGCTGGGTCTGCTTGCTGGTAACAGGACTGATTGCTATTGCCGCACGAAGAGGGAAAAATGAATTATAAAGTCGCAGTCGTTACAGGTGCTTCTTCTGGTATTGGTAAAGCCATAGCCGAGTCTCTTGCAAAGCAGGGCGTTCGACTAATATTAATTGCTCGCCGAAATGATAAGTTAGAACTTTTAAAACGCGAACTACAATCTTATAACGAATGTCATGTCATTGCCTGCGACATTACTGATAAGGAAAAAATATTAGAAGAGATAAAAAGTTTACCTGTTGAGTTCTCAAAAGTGGATGTTCTTATAAATTGTGCTGGACTGGCTTTAGGTCTTGAAACAGCACAAAAAACCGAATGGCAGGACTGGGAAACCATGCTGAATGTAAATTGCCTGGCTTTGGCCTACATCACCCACCTCTTACTTCCAGGTATGGTGGAAAGAAATTTGGGGCATATAATTAATATTGGATCTACGGCGGGAACCTATCCTTATAAAGGCGCAAATGTATACGGTGCCACCAAAGCATTTGTTGAACAGTTTACCCTGAATTTGAAGGCCGATTTATTGGGCACTGCAGTCCGAGTGACCAACATTGAACCTGCTATGGTTGGCGATAGTGAGTTTTCATTGGTGCGCTTTAAAGGCGATAAGGACAAAGCCAATGAAGTTTACGAAGGATTAAAACCTCTATGCCCAGCAGATATTTCAGAGTGCGTAATTTGGGTATTATTGCAGCCTGCGCATGTAAACATCAACAGAATAGAAATGATGCCAACAAGCCAAGCCCCTTCCCATTTGGCTGTTAGTAAAAAGAGCTTAACTTAAAACCGTTATTCTCCTGTTAAATGATTCAGTAGCAGTTCTACGTTTTTGTCTCCCGGTTTTACTTTTACAAAACCTTCGATATCACCAGCACCGACGCGGGCATCGCCATCGGCATCAATTCTTCCTGTCAGAACCATCGGTCCATCGAAGGGAGTGCCGGGAATCATAATATCCTGCGGACCCAGTGAGAATTTAAAAGGCATCTTGATTTCGGCAAGTCTCTGCACAGCCAAAGGCGGCCCGCGCTTCACATCCAGATTCCTTACGAACAAAAACAAGGTAGCATTCTCAGGGATCTTATTTTGGAGCCCTTCACTGACCCTGACCGTTCCCTGAATATTTAAAACTTCGCCTTCCACTATCGTATCGAGAACCAGCTTGACTCCTTTTTCTCCTGCTTTTACTACTACCTTACCTTCGATATCCCCTGGGCTTGATTTGCGATTGCCGTCTTGGTCGAGTCGTGCGGTCAGAGTTAAGTTTCCTTCAAATAAGCTGCCTTCTATCATGGTATTGAGTTGTCCGATTTCAAATTCGAACGGAAAATCGAAGATCCCGTGCTTTCTAACAGCTAAAGGAGGACCTGCATCAACCCCTTCCGGGCGAGCAAAAACGAACAATCCGGCACTGGGGTGGATTGCGGCCAGAATTCCAGGAGCCATCGAAATAGTACCGGAAACATCATTTTTATGGGCATTTGGGTCGCTTTTGCGCGCCAGTTCCTTTTTCAGGCTCTCGGGTAAAGGATGCTCCTTCATCTCCCGCTCGCAACCTATAAAAGTGAAAAACAGGCTCAAATATACAAATAGTGCTAATTGTTTCAAAATGTTCCTCCGATAAGACGTCATAAGGCTTGGGAATAGTTCTGGATCAGTAGCTTGACATTCTAATACAAAGATTCAATTCGTATTAGAAGATTCAGGGAAAAAAATTTCAACTGGCCGATCGAACCCGATGGATTCGGCGTTCTAAAAGAAATATTACAGAGCCCGCAAGTTGGGGAGTCCGAACAGGCCTTCAAGTTTTGGAGCGTAATATGTTTCACGAAGTAAAAATATTCGAAAAAAAAGGAAAATAAAAAAAGTCCTTTCAAGTAAGAAACTCAGTAAAGATTATTGGAATTCATTTTTTCAGATGGGTGAACCCATCAGAATCAAAGGAAAAAAGGAAGGTCAAAAATCGCCAAAAGTCGATTGCGATGACGAAAACCTTTCTTCCGAAACTTAAAACAAGAATAGCCGCAAGTTAATTGCGAAGCAACTTATAAAGGGACGTTTCAATTACTGGCTGACTCCTAATCCTCCACCAAGGTTGAGTTGACAAAATATTGGAATATCCCATTACGTGGGAGGCAAATCCAGGAGGAGCCGCCTCCCACGTGCCCCATTTTTTCTCACCTGATTTACAAAAATCCAAACAAATTAATTTATGAGTCCCTGCGGGAATATAAGAGCGGGTCGATGAAACTATTTTTTAAACTACATTCCGCGATGGTCTTTGCCTTCGAGGTTTACCTTCTTGCACATTTCCATCAGGCGAGAATGAATGCGGGCACCGATTTTTTCTTCAAGCGTGAAACGAGAATAGGCATTGGACAAACCTTGTTTGTCATTGCGGTCGGAAGAAATCGCGTTCCCCAACTTATCGCTGAAGTTAGTGGTGACTAATGTGACCTTGTCGTCGTCGTTGTAACGGGCAGATATAAAATGATCGAGAATGGTCAACTCCCAATCTGTATTGCGGCCCTTAGCCAGTTCATCGATCACCAGCACTTGGACTCCCACATAAGGATCGATAAAATCCTTTTCAGAAATATCTTCGCCATATCCGTGACGAATATCTCTTAGCAGTTCAAAAAAATCGACAAACTTGCACTCCACTCCATACTGCATAACCAAATTTTTTATAACTGAAACGACAAGATGGGTTTTGCCAAGTCCCGGCGGGCCCATATAGATAAGGCCCTGGCTATATTGGCCCTTTCTATCAATATAATCTTTTATGAACTTTTGCGAATTGAGTAAGGCATTTTTCTGAGTCCGGTGTTGAGGCGGGTCAACAGAATAAGAGCTAAAATCTTCGTGAACAAATTTACCCGGTACTGCAGCCTGATTAAAAAGATCCATCCTTTTAAAAAGTCCACTGCATTCGCATTCTCTGATTTTTGAAAGACCTTCTGGAGTTTCTTCAAAAATTCTGCGGTTACCTTCACAAACCTTACACTCAAAGCAGGAACAGGCTTCAGCCTGTACTTTTCCTTTTTGATTTACGAAAACATATTTTTTATCGCGACAACGGCCGCAATTGATCGCTTGTTTTATTTTTTGTTTCATCCGCGTTCGATTTCTTCTTCAACAAATACTTTAAGATAACTCAGGCTAACTCGCTTAGGCTGCCGGGGATTAGTCCGTTCAAACTCGATGAATCCAGTTTCAATTCCACGGCACACAACCTGTGCCGACACACCACGATTCTCCCATTGTTCGATGAGATCGTAGTCCGTTGCGGAAAGGGCGAAACCCGATTCCTTGAGCGATAGAACAAACCGCTCTATCGTCACAAAGTAATCTTCCATTTATTTAAGAATGTGAAATGTAAAAAATTTCGGTAAGGATACTACAGGAAAGTCGCGAAAAAAAGTATTTCCGGCTTTAATATAGAGAAAGGTTCACGCTGCATAAGAAAACAAATATCAGTCATTGGAAAATATCAAATCCCCACCGGGCGAGGCTCGGTTATGACTTAATATCGAGCAGAGAGCCAATCATTTCATCGTTGGCTTTGATAACATTGAAATTGGCTTTAAACGCCACTTTGGCAACAATCTGATCAACCATTTCTTCTGCAATATCAACATTGGAACCTTCGAGAAAGCCCGAAAGTACAGACCCCAAAGCACCTTCGCCCGGTGCGCCTACAAATGGTGCGCCGGATGCGGCTGACTCGTTTAACAGATTGCCACCCGCGGCACTCAGTCCCGCCGGATTATTAAAATTGGCAAGTTGAATTTGGCCTGCTAATTCTAGTCCACCTGCTGTCTGTGTAGAAACCTGACCGTTGGCTCCAACACTGATTCCATTATTGCCTGCCGGAACATTGATCTCGGGAATCAAGGCGTTGCCGCTGGCATCGACCACTTGACCGGCACCGTTCAAATTGAAACTTCCCGAACGAGTAAAACTCGCGCCTCCATTCGGATTGGTCACCTGGAAAAATCCGTTTCCTTCGATAGCGAGGTCTAAAGGATTGTTGGTTGGTATCAACCCGCCTTGCGTGTTGACTTTTGAAATGGAGTTTACGCGTGTGCCGCCGGTTTTATTTTCGACACTGTTTATTTCACCTTTTTTGAATCCGGCAGTTTGCACATTGGAGAGATTATTAGCGCTGTTCTGCAAGCGTTTAGATGCGTTGTTCAATCCAGTTAATGCACTAAAAGTAGGACCTAACATAACTCAACCCTCCGGTTATTGGGGGATAAGAACTTCATCATTATTGGTATCATTTACAGCAGGTATTTTTCTAAGAGGCGTCAATGAAAAGCTCATTGCCGTTTCATCGCAATTATCCTGATGCAAACATTGCTGGCAGTCGTTCCAGACTTTTTGCGGCAAATTTATTTTATCTATGATTTGAAAACCCAGCTTCTCGAATAAATGAATCGCATAGGTGAGAACAAACACCGTATCGCAATCTTGATTCAATAACGCCTGGTCAATACTATCTTGGACCATTTGCGTAGCAATTCCCTGTCGATGAAAACGCGGGTCGACACCGAGAGAACGAATCTCGACCAGTTTGTCCCAACCGTATTTCAGATTGCAGATGCCAATGACCTCTCCCGATTTTTCATAAACACGGAAAGCGGCAATGTTCTGTTTAATTTCTTCTAACGAACGGAACAACATTTTGCCGTCTTCAGAATAAAAACAAATCAGGTTCTGGATGGCCTGAGCATCTTCAAATTTTGCTTGGCGTAACATAATATAAAAATATCGATCAATAAAAAGTAATACCAGCTGGTTGAATTTTAGTATCAATGAGTTTGGGGGTTTAGTCAAGCCCCACTCGCCGTGTAGGCCGTTACAATAATTCTCCCTGAAAAGGCGGGATTGAGGGGGTTAATACTTGTCGAGCAGGCCCTAGCCCTTTTACATTGAAAATGTGTTTTCTATGAGAAAACCCAATAAACAAGCATCACAACGATAACTATTTTACTCTGCTCCGTGTGTTTTTATCGGTGTGGTGGAAAAGGTTAGGATTGCCCTTTATCTGCAGTTGAGTGTCTTGATCGTAACTAAAACTGTCGTTGCTACGGATAGTGATTTTCATCTCAAAGCGAACGGTTTTGAATTCTTCATTGAGAAATTTGTTGGAACAGATTCCATAAGTTTCTGATGCTACATCGGCGGCCAGATCAAACTCTTTCGCATCGGGTTCTACGGTTCCACCTGCAATAAAAGAAATTCCCCGTGGAACCGTGGCGCAACGCATTGCCTGTTTGTTTTTCGCATCCCAAAAAAAGAAACCGCGATCTTCGTGAAAAGCATATTCAGATCCAATCCGCCAGGCAGTTAAGGAGTATCGTAACCCATAAAGAGTTTGTTCGTGATTGTTGACCTGACTCATAAGTTCTAAAATCATTTCTAGACGAAACCTATTATTTTCTTCTCTTTTTTATCGTCATCGGGAGCAATGTCATCGCCCTTGTCCCCTGCCCACTTGGCTGCCAAGGTTGGTAAAGGTCCTAAATTTTTTAAATACTATTGGGGTACCGTTTTTAATAGGGGGTGAAAAGAATAACGAATTATTATCATATGCGCAACGGTATCTGCCCGCTTTACGGGCCTTGATCTATTGCCACCGGCAGCCCGCCGGTTAGTGGACGAGTTGGTCTTTGAGTTGGTCGATGAGGAGGATGTTGTTGATGGAGATGGCGACTTTGTCGGCCATGCGTTCGAGAAACTCGGTACCGAGTCCATCATGGAAATAAAAAGCCTTGGGACTGCCAAACGCGATGACGCCCACTAAATTTTCCTGCGCCACAATGGGGATGAGTGCTTCAGATTTGATCGGGTCGTCGCCATTAGATAGACCAAATACTTCCGACCCTTCTATTTCGCCGCGCAAAATAGGCTTGAGTCCACCTTCAAACCAGCCTGCAGCGGTTTCCTTGCAGATGAACTTCACAGTCTCGTCGAGTTCTCCCTGATATCGTTCGCGCAACCGGTCTTCCATAAAATGGTCAGAACCCTGAACGAGGCAAACCACAACACTGGGTATCCCAAACCGATCTGGAATTTCTTTTCTCAACTGATTGACCATCTGATCAAGATTAGTACTGGTCAAAACCAATTGTTCTATTTCGAATAAGTGATCTTGAATTTTTTCGTTGGCGCGGGAAATTTCGAACAACCATTCCAGTTTGCTTTTAAGATGTTCCTTATCATCATGTACACGTTTGATGATGCGGTCGGCGAGACTCAAAGTGCCCATCGGTTCGATGGGAAGATCTTCTTCTTCTATTTCTTTTATCTTTCTTAAAAGCTCAGGGTACTCATTGAAGAATTCGGGATGCTCATTCAGATAAATCGCGACTTGATCTTTATTCATTTCAATTCCCTTGGAAATTTTTTCTCTTCTATAAAACGAAATAGACAAGCACTATAACATAGGGGCCCAAGCAAAAGAAGATATAAATACAATAAAAACAATGGTTTATTATGATGTTTCCCTCAGGGTGGTAGCCTTGCCAACGTTACGCTGGAATCCAAATATCTACTCTCATAATGCTGATAAAAATCGTTAAGCCTTTTACCAATATTACCTACCACGCTAGTTGGTTAGACTTTGACTTCTTCGGCAGGGGGTTTGGGGGGAGCTTTGTGACCGCAACCTAAAAGGCCTACGGCAAGGGAAAAGATAATAAGTAGAGCAAAAAATATACGGTGTATCATTTTTGTTTGAGCTTTTTAGTCAGGCGAGTGATTTGCGCGCGCACCTGCTTCTTCGCTGTTCCGCCGTAAACATTTTTTCTGTCGACGGAGTTGTTAAGCGCAATATGCTCGAATACATCTTTATCAAATCGTTTCGATATTTTTCGAAGCTCGGGTAAGGAAATATCGGTCAGAGTTTTTTCTTTTTCCAGACAAAAGGCAACCGTTTTGCCCGTGATTTCATGAGCATCGCGAAATGGCACTCCCTTTAATACCAGATAGTCCGCCAAATCGGTTGCAGTGAGGAATCCACTTGCCTCCAATTCTTTTTTAGCAATCGGTATGAATTTTGCCGACTTCATCATATCGGTAAAGATTCGCAGACAAACCTTGACTGTCTCGGCGGTATCAAAAAGGGGCTCCTTGTCTTCCTGTAAATCTTTATTATACGCAAGCGGCAAACCTTTCATCAAAGTGAGCAGAGATACCAGGTTGCCAAAAACCCTACCGGACTTACCACGGATGAGTTCCGCCGCATCCGGATTTTTTTTCTGCGGCATGATGCTACTGCCCGTTGTAAACGCATCGGAAAGTTCAAGAAACCCGAATTCGCTGGAGTTCCATATAACTATCTCTTCACAAAACCGACTGAGATGCATCATGACCAACGCTGAGGCACTGCAAAATTCTGCTGCGAAATCGCGATCCGCAACAGCATCCATACTGTTATGGGAAATTTCCGGGAACCGCAAAAGTTTCGCCGTTATCTTTCGGTCGATAGGAAAGTTCGTTCCTGCCAACGCCGCCGAACCGAGCGGCATAACATTGATCCGCTTATAGGCATCGAGAAAACGTTCTTTATCGCGAAGCATCATTTCTACATAGGCCAATAAATGATGCGATAGTAAAACCGGCTGAGCCCGTTGCAAATGAGTGTAACCGGGTATGACATGATCTATATTTTTTTTCGCTATCGCGACCAATGCTTTGCATAGATTGTTAAGCTCGCCAACGATATCCTCAACTTCTTTTCGTAGATAAAGCCGGATGTCGAGACAAACCTGATCGTTCCGGCTTCGTGCTGTGTGCAATTTACCGGCAACCGGACCAATGATTTCGCGAAGACGGCTTTCTATATTCATGTGAATATCTTCAAGACACACACTGAACTCGAACCGCCCTTCATCACATTCGCGTAATATCCGTTGTAGGCCTTTTATAATTTTTTTGGATTCCGCCGAGGTAATGATCTTACAACGCGCCAGCATTTTGCAATGCGCAATACTGCCTTCAATATCACAATCATAAAGACGTTTATCAAACGAAATGGAGGCTGAAAAGGTTTCCATCAACGCATCGGTCGATTGTTTGAATCTGCCGCCCCAGAGTTTTTTCTCGGAGGAGGAGCCTGTTTTATTTTTCATTTACTTTTTCTTTTAAACTAAAATTCTTGATTGAGCGAGCCACCTTCCTCGTTAGAGGGTTAGGCAGCTGAAGGTGGGATGAAGTCCCTTTTCTTATTCCATTTATCTTTTTGAACAATATTTACGCGGGTACCACGGGGAACCATTTTAGCCAGGAAGTCGAGGTACGAGTCTTGAATATTGGGACAACCTGCGCTTCCGTTTCTCCAATCAAAATTTTTCTTGAAGAATTCATTGATCTTACTAACATTGACCCCATGAATTCCATAACTCCCCGGAACGGGTTCTCCTAACTTTTTCATTCCCATCCACCAGTGGCCAATTTCATGATCTTTATGTCCAAAGGGAATGGCACGGACTCTTGTTTTCCCATCCAGCGTTTCTTTTTTGTACCAAGTTGGTTTATAAGCTTTATTTTTTATTTCATATTCTCCCACAGGAGTTTCTTCTCCCGCGCGACCAAAAATAGATTCAATTTGCAGGATTTCTTCATCGTTATAATAAACCCTTAACTCTCCGCTTTCGATAACTCCTAAAAGGTACCATAGTTGCGGATTTTTATAATTATAGGAAGCGACTTTTTTTCCGTTGTATTTCAAAGTCATCAATTTCCCCGACTTTTCATAACTCGCTTCTTTTTTGTTGTACACCTGTTTGACAATGTATTTTAAATTTTCTGTCACCTTATTATTTAAAATCATTTGCTCGATTTGCTGACTGAGCTCGGCGTTAAACTTTCTAGTTTCTTCAAGCTCCACGGAAGCAACGGAAAGATCATTGCGTATTTGTTCAATCTCTTCCTTGGAAACCAGGCCTACCTTATTTAATCCCTTATACCAGGTTACATCAATTTTTTGTCGAGACGGGTTATCCAGAACAAATTGATAAACCATGAAACCAGTGACGATTAATATGCCAACTCCAGAAGCAACAAGTTTCAAAGTATGCTTAACATTACTCGACAATCGGTAACGGGCGACTTCGAATTTTACTTTTTTGTCTTTTTCTTCCAGTGCACCAAAGGTTGCATCTCTAAATTTTTCCAAGAGACGGGACTCGAGTTTAGAAAGAGGAAAGGTGGTGGTCCGCAGTTTTTCAATGATCGAATACAGGTTTTCCCTTGTCTTACGGTCATAGCTACCGCTAGGGTCTTTAGTGCCTATCAAATTATATTCTGTAACGGTTAAAACCGTAAGTTTGATATCCAAATCCGTTAAACCTCAAACGATAAGACCCCTTATTAAAAAGGAGGGGTTCTTTTCAACCCGTTTATTTTGTTGTTTTTTTCATTAAAAAAATAGGCTGAGGTGTTCTGTTTTTTGGCATGGAGCATCGACCTTCAAACAAAGCACCCTTTTCAATATTCAGGTTGGAGGAATGTATATCTCCTGTAACTTCTGCTTCTTTTGCAATTTTTACTTTATTAGTTGCGCGGATGTCCCCATGCACTTTTCCTTTACACAAAACTTCTTCGGCGGCGATATTCCCCACCACCGTTGCTGTCTTTTCAATAAGAACCGACTCTGCTGCAAGATTTCCCGAAAAAATTCCAGCTACTTGGACTGTTCCTGGATGGTTTATTTCTCCTTTTGTCTCGGTATCTTTGCGCAATAGAATTCCAAAAATTACATCTTGGAATTTTTTAAGAAGTTGCTTTTCATCGCCAGTACAAAATTCTTTTCCTCGAATTAATCTTTTAATAATTCTATCTAAATTATTCCGGGTTTCTTCGTCATAATTACCTTTCGGATTTTTTTTTACGAGGAATAAATAATCTTTTTCTGTAAGAATTTTGAGTTTGATATCGGTCATGGCAAAGAGCTAACTGAGGCTACTGGCTATTCTGCCAAAACGGCTGGCCCAACTTCCTTGTCCCTTTTTTTGCAAGAACTGCAAAATTTCTCCATTAGTGTTAGATAAGGTAGGGCAATTTTGATTGTCCGTTAGAATATTTTCGGCAATAAGATTTATACATTTTGACAGGGAACTGTCTTTATCATAAAACAAGGTTCCGCGATTATTGGTGATATTAATAATTTTGTGGTGTGGCACCATTCCGACCATATGAATACGATCTTTATATTCATCATAACGGTCCAAAGTCTCCAGATATTCCCGGAGCTGATCCAGACAATTGGAAATTTCTTTTGGAGACTGACAACGATTGAAAATGATGCCAAATTTTTTATTACTTAGAATTTCTGTCACCGCTTCCTCGCCTCGCAGCGCAATCATTCGGTTTACATAAGCCTTGTCCAGACCGGTCAGTTGGCCCTGTTTATAATCTTCATAAAAATCTTCATAGTAGTCGATGAACGAATGCAGGGCATCGATACTACCATTGACAGCGATACTATTGCTCATGTCGAAAATAAAAAGTACCTGGTCGATGGAGTTCATCAAAGAAGATAAATGGTTTACACCCCCGGCGGGAGTATCGAGCACAATATATTTAAACCGCCCAATGAGTTCGTTCACAAACTCCAGAAACAACAACAGAAAAGCGGGTTCATTGATGCGTTTTCGGTGACTTCTTTTCCCAAGAATAGGAACTTCTCCTCCCAGTAAGGAGAATTTGTATTCCTCTATGTAGTTTATGAATTCATCCGCTACCGGCCGCGAATTATTTTCCTGCTCTTTGATAATTTCTTTAAACTGGTTCACATCGATTTTTTTCAAAAGCTGCTTCAGAACTTTAATGTGTTTAACGGTGTGAATCTGCCCACGCTCTAAAAAAAATTCTTGTAGCACATTGCCAAAGTTAAACTCTGAAAAATGGAACAATTCTATATTCATGTTTTTATACAACGCTAGACTTTTTTGTAGTTGTGCATTCTTGCTATCAATATCCTTGTTAAGATAGGCTTGGAACAAGGTTAGGATTCTATAAATGGATTGCAAAAAATCGACTTGATAAGTCTTATTGTCGAGTGTTTCAAACAGGTCGTAGAAGGTTTTTCTCGGGTGGCTTTCCAGAATACTTGAGATGGTTGGCAAACGTAAATCCAGATCGAACAGACAAACACTGTCGTGATTTAGGGAATCGCCCAACATACGCGTCAAAGCCGCTGTCGTGTTTATCGACAACGTTGTTTTACCAATTCCGCCTTTTGGACCGATAATAGAAATAACCGGCATTCAATCTTTCCTATTTTTTAAATTTGATCCCGCAATCACCAGAGTTAATTCACCCCGCCATTTGCGTTCCTGATCTGCGAGGTCTTCCAAATTACTGCGAATCACCTCTTCATGCATTTTTGTCAATTCCCTGGCAATCGCAATTTGTCGATTGCCAAATACTTTTAAAAGATCACGTAAGGTTTTTTGAATTCGGTTTGGCGATTCAAAGATGACCAAAGTTCTTTTTTCACTTGCTAAATTCTCAAGCGTTGTGGTCCTTCCTTTTTTTCTGGGAAGAAAACCCTCAAAAACAAATTTATCCATGGGAAGACCGGAAACGGTCAGAGCGGCCAACAAGGCCGATGGCCCGGGAATCGCATTTATAGCAAAACCTTCGTCTAACGCCGATTGTACTAAATGGTAATGTGGGTCCGAAATTCCCGGTGTTCCTGCATCAGAAACCAAGGCAATGCTTTCGCCTTTTTTAAGGCGATCCACAAATAATGCGCCCTTTTTAAATTTGTTATAGCTGTTGTAACTGGAAAGTGGGGTTTGGATTTCATAACGATTTAACAAAATCCGTGTGCGACGAGTATCTTCTGCAGCAATCAAGGACACGGCACTTAAAGTTTCAACCGCCCTTTTAGTAAAATCCTCTAAATTTCCTATCGGAGTACTTACAATATAAACAGTCCCCGGATCCAAGGCACCCTCGTTTTCCATAATACGATTTTATTCTAATTCTCTACCCACAAAAATTCAATAAGTAATTTTAAAACAATACTTTTGAG
>ENA-OREN01002455-OREN01002455.1-marine-metagenome-genome-assembly--contig:-NODE-2455-length-18880-cov-12.942775_pt1 | contig 18880 bp, 18 predicted proteins | sample MGYA00248624_ERZ508555 | MGnify/ENA primary metagenome ERZ508555 (study PRJEB26222, sample SAMN06267773) | marine metagenome | isolation source: Saanich Inlet, British Columbia, Canada | place...
AGGCCTGTATTAACTAGAGATGATAAAGTTATTGTCGGTTTTAATGAAAAGAAATATTTAGATTTTTTGCTTTAAGATTCCTGCTGGTTTTCAAGTTCTTTTCTGACCTCATCCATGTCAATCGATTTAGCCTTAGATAATAAATCTTCCAGATCCTTTGCAGTCATTGAGCCAGGCTGTGAAAAAATACCAATACTTTCTCGAAAGATCATGAGAGTAGGTATTGATCGTATTCCAAAATGTGCCCCAAGTGATTGCTCCTCTTCAGTGTTTACTTTGGCAAAAGTGACGCCTTCAATCTTTTCAGAGGCCTCTTTAAATGTTGGAGCGAACTGGAGACAAGGCCCACACCAAGGCGCCCAAAAGTCAATAATCACTATTTCATTATTACTAATGGTTTCATCAAAGTTTGATTGAGTTAGTTCAACAACTGACATAAAGTTTATCTCTTAAAATATTAAGAAGCATTATAACTTTTTTAATAAAATACTGGCTCGTTTTTGCTTAGCTGATAGAATAGCCCCATGAATATACTCGGCATAGATCCTGGCTCAAGAATTACTGGTTTTGGCTTAATCGAGGCTAATAAACTTAAGTTTTCTTATATTAATAGTGGGTGCATAAGAACTCAAGGTGATTTAAATGAAAGAATTATTACAATCTATGAAGGTATCAAAGAAATTATCACTAACCACGAAGTAGATATAGTTGCTGTCGAAAAAGTTTTCATGAGACCAGATAGACCTAATCCAGATGCTGCAATTAAGTTGGGGCATGCGCGAGGAGCAATTATTTCAGCTACCGGTGGCCAGGGTATTCCAATTGTTGATTACACAGCGAACCAAATTAAAAAGGCAGTTGTAGGAAGAGGGCATGCATCAAAAGAACAGGTTTCATTTATGGTTCAACAGCTTTTGAAACTTAACAAAGCCCCACAAGCTGATGCTGGTGATGCTCTTGCGGGAGCGATTTGTCACGCTTATCACGCACTTTAAAATCAACCAAAATAGACTTTGACCTCGCCAAAATCTGGAAGTTTTTCCAAGGCTTTACTCAGTTCAGATTTAATGTGTGCTAATTCTTGATTTTTAAGATAATCAGCTGACAAGAAAAAATCTACCAATATTTCTCCCTCAAGGTAGTGCAGCTGAGTTTTTTCTATACTGTACTTAACATTTTCGAGTTTTAAAGATTGACTAATAATTTTTAATGCTTGTGCTCTCTCTGGAAGGTCTTTATAGGGAGCATCTTCTTTTTCCTCATCATTCTCAGGGTCTATATGCACAGTTACATCATCAAGCTCTTCGATGCACTCTTTTGCAACCCTCTCAACACTTACACTAATGATATGCCCTTCACTTACAGACAAAAAAGGATTAACTTGTACGTGAACATCTGCAGACTTTTTATGACCAACTTTTCTTGTTCTCAAAGTATGCACACTGTTAACCCCTTTAATTTCTGATAAAGCTATACGGAGAGCTTTTATATCTTCTTGATCAATGGATGTATCAACAAGTTCTTTAGTCGCTTCAAATCCAAGTTGCCATCCAATATAGATAATTAATACTCCAACAATAATTGCAGCAACACTATCAAGGAAAAAATAACCATTTGCAGCTCCTACAATACCAATAACAACTACCACGGAAGAAAAGGCATCCGTTCGATGATGCCAAGCGTTTGCCTTGAGAAGGTCAGAATTAATATCTTTGGCAACTTTTACTGTATACCAATAAAGGGCCTCCTTACTAAGTATTGATAATGCAGCAGCAGCTATAAGCCAGTATTCATGTTTAAGAGCGTTAGGGTTTGAGAATCGACCAAAACCATCAAAAATAATAATAGTTCCTACAATTGCTAGAAAAATACTTAAACCCAAAGTAGCAACGGTTTCAAACCTTTCATGCCCATAGGGGTGATCTGCATCTGGAGCTTCTCCAGAGAGCTTAGCAGCATACCAGGTAACCCAGTCAGTCAATAAGTCAGAGAATGAATGAATTCCATCAGCAATTAAAGCGCCAGATTGACCAATGAAGCCCAAAATGATTTTGATGATTGAGAGCAAGAAATCAATCAATGCACCAACAATTGTTACTTTCTGGCTGGCTTTAGTTCGATTATTTGACTGCATTTAGGTCATATTTAATGGATGTATAACCATATATTTTAGGTTATCTGACCCGCTATTTATTGACTTCAATAAAAATTAATAATTTTTTTATAAAAAAGGTTGCAAATACAAATGATAATGAGTATCATTATCATTATATTAAAAATTAAGAAAGTTTGAAATGATTATTTATAAAACTGACGTCCTCAATCTGATGTTTTTTATAAGCATTTCAACTGTTTCAGAATAGCCCTCCGAACTATGATGAAGCAAAATATCAAAGGAGATTTTAATAAGTGATATTTTAATTACCTATAAAAGTTATTTACTTCCTTTAGTAACTCTCTATCTGTAATTAATCAGCCCTATGTCTTACTCCTTCCATAGGGCATTTTTAAGAATTAATTTAAAGAATGAAATATTGGTATAACTACAAAATATACATACTAAAGAAGACTAATCGTTTGACTTTTGTTTCTATGCGTCAACACGGAATTCCAAAAAAAATTATAGGCCAAGTCATTTTAGATGAAGTAAAAGATGAATTTAATCATGAAATGGCTGCTTACCATAAAAGTCTAAGAGTTTTAAATAGAAGGATACTCTGAGCTTAGTTGCTAAAAAAAAGCAAACAGAAAAGCAAAATCACTCAATAATTATTTTAAAATCAGGAAGAGCTTTGAGAAGAATCTTGCCGTAAAATTTCTGGACCAATCTGTTATCAAAAATAGTAATTGTTCCAGTATCAGTCTCAGTTCTAATAAGTCTTCCACAAGCTTGAATTAGTCTTAATGATGCATCCGGAAGAGATATTTCCATAAATGAATTTCGATTCAAAGATTCTAAATAAGACTGGGTGGTCATTTCAATGGGTGATGTTGGGACACTAAATCTCAGTTTGGCTATAAATACATGGTTTAAGTAATCACCCTTAAGATCAACTCCTTCAGCAAAGCTATCTAATCCAAAAATAATACTCCCTTTGCCATTTTTTCTATTTTGTATATGTCTTTCTAAAATATTTTTTTTACTATATTCACCTTGTATTAATAGCTCACAATCTATTGATTTTTCAATTACATCAGCGACACTTTGCATTTGACTATTTGAGGCAAATAAAACAAGAGTTGCAGATTCAGTGTCAATACGATTTTTTAATGCGAGTGCAACCTCTTCAGTATGATCAAATGAATTTGAAGGGCTTGCTTTAATTTTAGCGATAATAAATTCTACTGAATTATGGTTAAAAGGTGATGCTAGTCTGAGGTATTGGTTTTTTGAAGACCTTAAACCGAGCTGCTGATTGAGTCTGTTAAAGCTTCCAAGTGCTGTTAAAGTGGCAGATGTCAGAACCACACCAGCCGCTTTAGACCATATCATCTGGTCAAGTGATTTTGATACATCTATTTTTGCAGAATTAAGTTGATAATTATTTTTCCTGTTTGCTAGTCTAGAGCGACTAATCCAATTACTTGAAGGTGGTTTTTCTGGATCTGGTGTTTGATTGAATGTGCTTAGAAGTGACAGAATGGAAGATAAATTCTGGTTATTTTGGCCAATAATATTATTTAAGTTGTCAGAAATTGACTGATCTATTTTGTTAGTTTTGACATGCTCCTCCCAGCTCTCTTTATGCTCATAAAAGTCATTGTAAGCAGAGTTAAATAGTATGAATATCTCTTTGGTTAAATTGACTATTTCATTAGGTATCCCAGTTATTGGAAATAAAGAAACATCGTCAGAGTAATCTAGATTTGACAGCAAATCAGAGAGTTCATTTAGGGCAGTATCAACTTTCTCAATGTAATTGTTAGAGGAATTACATTTTGTGGTTTTATTGATTTGATCAATGGCGCTATGACATTGTCGAATGGAGGTCTTCATGAAATCAGTACTTCCACCTTCTGAAAAGTGAGAGAGAGCTTTTTGAGATAAGTGGTGAGCCTCGTCAAATACAAAAATACAGTCTTCTGCATCTGGAAGAACATTGTTACCATTGATTACATCGGCGAGCACAAGATCATGATTTGCAATAATTACATCAGAATGGGACGCTTTTTTTCTGGCTTTAAAAAAAGAGCAATCATTATAAAATTCACAATTCTTTGAATTACATGTAAATCTGTTGCAAGCAATTTTTTGCCAAAGCTTGTTATCTGGAGGACTTTCTAAGTCATCAATCTCACCACTCCATCGGGTTGAAGCATAACTATCTGCCATATCTGAAAGTTCATCTAAATCACTTTTTGTTGGTTTTTCATCCCACAGTAATGCATCCTCAAATACTTCAGTAGAGTTTGTATTTTCTTCCGTCAGATTGATTAAGTTTCTAATACAGACATATCTGGAACGACCTTTTGCTAAAGCATATTCGAAATCTACAGAAGAGTATTTCTTTGCTTCAACAATATCTTTGTTGAGTATTTGTTCTTGAAGTGCAACATTTGCTGATGCAATAACAAGTTTCTTTTTAAGCGTTTTTGCGATTGGTAGGCAGCTGACAAGATAAGCCATAGTCTTGCCTGTTCCAGTAGGCGCTTCAACACATATAATTGGATTCGTATTAGGATATTCACCCGTCAAGGTTTTTGATATTTCAGCAATCATTTTATTTTGAGATGATCGATTACTAAAATTACTCAATTGAGTTTTAGCGCCATCAAAAGAGGTCCGAATCTGCTGTTTAAGTTTTGAAGTCAGCATTAATTGGACTAAGAATTCCTTTCAAGAGAGATTTCACACAATAACCTTAATGCAGATTTATATGCAGAACTTGGTATCAAGTCTAGAGCCTTTATTGCTTTTTTTGACTGCTCTCTTGCAATTTTTCGACTGTATTGAAATGCATCGACACTTAAAAGAATTTCAACAATCTTGTCAATATCAGATGAGTCAGCTTCTTGTATCGCATTCGAGAGTATTTTATGTTCAGATCCGCTTGTTTTCTCTAATGCGTAAATCATGGGTAGTGTCACTTTTCCTTCGGATAGGTCATCCCCGATTTCCTTTCCAATGATAAGTGCATTAGACTCATAATCTAAAGTGTCATCAATAACTTGAAAAGCGTTACCAAGACGCAGCCCAAAACTTCCAAGTGCCTCAATGACATTTTGACTCGACCCAGATAAAATTCCAGCTATCTGGCATGCAGCCTTGAATAGGCAAGCTGTCTTTCTCTCTATGACTTGAAAGTATTCAGACTGAGTAACTTTTGCATTTTTAATATTTAATAATTGTAGAACCTCTCCCTCAGAAATCTGATTAGTAGCTTTTGATAAGATTTTCATAATTGCCATTGAGTTAGGTTCAACCATTATTTCAAACGCCCTGGAATAGAGGAAATCCCCTACAAGAACGCTTGGAGCATTTCCCCATAACTCATTCGCAGTCTCTTGACCTCGACGAGTTGCTGACTGATCAACTACATCATCATGAAGAAGAGTTGCAGTATGAATAAGCTCAATCACAACTGCCATCGAGTAATGATAATCACCATCATAATCTGTAGCCTTGGCGCACAAAAGAAGTAGCAAAGGTCTTATGCGTTTTCCACCTGAATTAATTATGTAATGGCTCATCTGACTAATGAGGTCAACATTCGTATCTAGTCGATTGACTAAAATCTTATCCATTAGTTCAAGTTCGCTCTTCATGAGCGCTTGTATATCAGTGAAATTTTGCATAGAGATTTATTTTAACTGACTTGCTAATAAATATACTTCTTTAGACCTAGGACGAGAAGCTTTTGGTTTAATTACAGAGACTTTCTGAAATGTTTTTCTAGCATTTTGAACGAATGTATCAAAACCGTCACCCTGAAAAACTTTTACAATAAAGCTACCATTTGGTTTTAGTGATTTTATAGCCATATCAATCGCAAGTTCAGCAAGGTACATTGACTTGGGTTGGTCAACAGATAATTGTCCACTCATGTTAGGTGCCATATCTGAGAGAACTACATCTATTTTAGTGCCATCAGTCATGACTAATAAATCATCGTAAACTGCCTGCTCTGTAAAATCTCCTTGAAGAAAATCTACTCCATCAATTTCATCTATTGGCAAAATATCACTTGCAATAACTTTGCCTCTTGATCCCACAAATTTTGCAGCAACCTGAGACCAACCGCCAGGAGCAGCACCCAGATCTAGGACCTTGTCACCATTTTTAATAATCGAATTTTTTTCAATGATCTCTAGGAGTTTATAAACAGCTCTGGAGCGATATCCTTCTTTTTGTGCTTTCTTTACAAACTCATCACTTAAATGTTCATGCATCCAGCGACGAGAACTTCCTTTTTTAGCCACAATTAAAATATTAGTAGTTATTGTTTTATTTTATAAGATAAGTTCTTTAACTAAAATTAAATTGATTTCTCATTTATGTTGGGTATGGTTAATTTTTACGGGATAATATGCCATCGATTTTTTTGAAAAAATATATTATGGCAGTCAATTTAAGAAATATTGCAATCATTGCTCACGTTGACCACGGAAAGACTACGCTAGTAGACAAACTACTTTCACAGTCTCAAACATTTGATGATCGTTTTCAGGCAACTGACAGGATGATGGATTCCAATGACCTTGAAAAAGAAAGAGGGATTACAATCAGCTCAAAGAACACTGCTATTAAATGGGGTGATTATAGAATTAACATTGTTGATACTCCTGGCCATGCTGATTTTGGTGGGGAAGTCGAGAGAGTTCTTTCAATGGTTGATAGCGTACTTCTTTTAGTGGATGCTACTGATGGACCAATGCCACAAACAAGATTTGTTACAAAAAAAGCTTTCGAACAGGGCCTAAACCCTATTGTAGTAATTAATAAAATTGATCGAGATAGTTCGAGGCCAGACTGGGTCATTGATCAAGTATTCGAGCTTTTTGATCAGCTTGGCGCTACTGAGGAGCAACTAGATTTTCCAGTGATATACGCCTCAGCACTTGGTGGATATGCATCAGAGGATGATAGTGTTAGAGATGGAGATATGACTCCAATGTTTGAATTAATTGTTGACAAAGCGCCAGCACCAAAAGTTGATATTAATGGCCCTTTTCAGATGCAAATAACCTCATTAGATTATTCTTCATTTGTTGGAGCTATAGGCATTGGAAGAATCGAAAGAGGTGTAGCAAAAAAGAACATGCAGAATGTATTGATTGCACCAGATGGCTCCAAACGTAACGTAAAAATTGTTCAGTTATTGGGATTTAATGGCCTAGATAGGCATGAAGTCAATTCCGCTAATGCAGGCGATATTGTGGGTATTGTTGGAATTGAAAACATATCGATTTCTGACACTATTTGTGACTCATCTAAAGTTGAGGCTTTGCCTCCTTTGAGCGTTGATGAGCCAACAGTGAGCATGGCTTTTAGAGTAAATGATTCCCCTTTTGCAGGTTTAGACGGTAAGTATATAACCTCAAGGAACATCAGAGAAAGGTTAGATAAAGAACTAATTTATAATGTTGCATTGAGGGTTGAAAATACCCAAGATTCTTCAGAATTCTTAGTGTCAGGAAGAGGCGAATTGCATCTCTCTATTCTCATAGAAACAATGAGAAGAGAGGGTTTTGAACTTTCCGTTGGAAGGCCTCAAGTTATTCTAAAAGAGGTTGATGGAAAAATTTGTGAGCCTTTTGAAGATCTGACAGTAGATGTTGAGTCAGTTCATCAAGGAGCTGTCATGGAGAAACTGGGAGAAAGAAAGGCTGAGCTTACTAATATGACGCCTGATGGCAAAGGCCGTGTAAAACTAGACTTTATTATTCCAGCTAGGGGCCTTATAGGTTTTAGGACTGAATTTCTTACTGCTACAACAGGAACTGGTCTAATGTACTCATCATTTGACTCTTATAGGCCTCAAAAAGATGGAAAAATTGGTCAAAGAACGAACGGCTCACTTATTTCAATGAATCAAGGTAAATCAGTAGCTTACGCCATATTTAACCTCCAGAAAAGTGGAAAGTTCTTTGTGGGCCATGGTGAGGATATATATGAAGGAATGGTGGTCGGGATAAACACTCGAGACAAAGATCTTGTTATCAATGTCATGAAAGGAAAGCAACTTACTAATGTGAGAGCCTCTGGAACTGATGAAGCGGTCGCTTTAACGCCTAAAATTAGTCTTGATCTAGAACAGGCTTTGGAGTTTATTGATGATGATGAGTTGGTAGAAGTTACCCCAAACAACATTAGAATTCGTAAAAGATTGCTGACTGAAAACCAAAGAAAACGCTCTAGAAGTTCATAAAGTCTCCACTATTTCTTCATATTACAGCGATATAATGCAGTCTTTTTGACCTATTAAATAGTAATTTATGGAATCTTTCTTAGAATTTTTAGTCAAGCAAAAAAAGTTTGCAATTGTTTTTTCGCTTGCATTCATTGCTATTGGTATATTATCAGTTGTTGGAATGCAGAGAGATCAGTTTCCTACGGTTGACTTTGAAGTACTTAGTGTCACTACTGCTTATCCTGGAGCTTCTCCTGAGGATGTAGAGAAAAAAGTTACAAATATTATTGAAGACGAATTATTAGGCGTCAGTGGAATTAAAGAAATTACCTCTTCTTCTCGAGAAGGCCTTTCATCAATAATTGTAACACTAGAAGCCGACTTAAAGGATGTCACAACTGTCAAAAATGATGTCCGCAATGCGGTAAATCGTGTCAAATCATTCCCTGAAGAGGTGACAGATTTGCCTGTAGTTGTTGACTTTAATGTGAGTGATTTTCCAGTCATTACTGTCAATATTGATAGTACATCGGGAGATTTTGACCAAGCAAGAGAAATTACAGATGAACTTCAGGTTTCATTGTCTAGAATTAAAGGTGTTGCCTTAGTTGATAATCCAAGTTACCTTGAGAGTGAAATTCAAATTAAGGTTAATCCTGCTAAGCTTGATAAATACAACATGTCGATTAACGAGGTCATAGCAGCAATTTCAAGTCGAAATGCACGCTTTACTGTAGGTGGAAATAATCAAGAGAGTCTTGAAAAGAATATTGTAATCCTCTCTGAATTTGAGAGTATTGAAGATATTAAAAACGTTGTTATCAAATCAAGTTTTGATGGTCCTGTCATTAGGTTAGATGATATTGCTGATGTCTTTAGAGGGCAAGAGGAAGAAATGTCCATTACGCGTGTTAATGGAACCAAAGGCTTTGTCCTTCAGGTTAGAAAACAGGCTCAAGCTGATATTATTAGAACGGTTAAAAGAGTTAGAGAAAAGGTTTCAGAATTTCAAAATACCATTCCAGATGATATCAACATTTTTTATACTGATGATTCGTCAGAAGCGGTTGAAAATAGACTCGACATTATCATTAAGAATGGTTATATAGGCCTTGCCTTAGTTTTAGTTGTTTTGGGAGTTTTCCTTTCAATTAAAACAGCCTTTTGGGTTGCTGTGAGTATTCCAGTAACACTACTAGGAACAGTATTTGGACTCGGTCTAACTGGCAATACAATAAATCTTATTTCACTTTCTGGGTTTATCCTCGTTCTTGGTATTGTTGTTGATGATAGTATTGTTATTGCTGAGAGTATTCATCACTACAAATCTAAAGAAGGCAGTCTATACAAAAATGTAGTAACGGGTTTAAAGCGAGTCATCTTGCCTGTAATCACAACGATTATTTCAACCATGCTTGTCATGTCTTCTTTTTTCCTAATGGGCGGAGTCTTAGGAAAATTTATTTATGTTCTTCCAGTGGTCGTAATTTTTGCTCTTGGAATATCTTTTCTCGAGATTACTTTTGCTTTGCCTGCCCACTTAGCAACTCCAAATAAAAGTGGAAAGCAAAAAACTTGGTTCATACCTGTTGAAAACTTCTACAATAAGTCCATGCACCGTTTCTTGAGGTGGCGCTACTTAATTGTTCCTGTTTTCATTGCCTTACTTGTTTATTCAGCAATGTTTGCAATGAAGAATATTCCATTTAACTTATTTCCTTCTAGGGGAGCAACAGTAATGTTTGCTAATATTGAAGCGCCTAATGGTAGCTCAGCCTCTTATACCGAAAATATTGTTATCGACGTTGAAAATCTGATTGTCAGTGAGATTGGTGAAGACCTTAAGTCATACACTAGTAAGATTGGTGCCTACTTTACCAACAAGGCAGATATTGAAATTGCATTAACTCCTACAAGTGATCGAGAAAGAACTGCAGAAGATATGCAAGAAAAACTTAAAGAATTAGTAAAGAGTGTTAAAGGCGCTGAAGAAATTAAAATCTCATTGCTCAGGCCTGGACCTCCTCAAGGCGCAGATATTGAGGTAACTCTTGTATCTGATAATGATTCTCAGAGGGCACTTGCTGCGGATAGACTTGAAGAGATTCTTAGAACAATTAAAGGCGTTGATAATATCAATCGTAATGATGAGATAGGGAAGCCCAGAATTGAAACGGTGCTTGATTTTGATGAAATGGCTCGCTTAGGCGTTGATTATGCTTCTGTATACCGTCATCTTAGAACTGCCTTTTCAGGATCTTATGTAACAGATGCCACAATTGCCGGAAAGGATGAAGATATTAGAATCTACATTGGTGAAAATGATTACACTGAAAATTTTATTAAGAATACTTCAGTTAAGAATCGTCAGGGCAATTCAATACCAATGAGTCAGTTTTCAACGCTTCGAGAGATTGCTGGTGAGCCTGACTATAACCATTTAGATGGTGATCGCTCAATTAAAGTTACAGCAAGTATTGCTGATGGACGTCCAAGAGGAAGACCAAGTAGTACCCAGAAAGATCAAACTCAAAATCAAAACTCTGATGAAATCCAATCCCTAGATCAAAAACCCGAGGAAGCACCAAAAGCTAGAGGAGGCGGACGACCACCTTCAAAGACAATAATATTGGCACAGGCATTAAAAGAGCTTAATGCTGCAGTTGATTATCCCCAAGTATCAATTATTACTGCTGGAGGAGCTCAAGAGTCTATAGATTCGCTTCAAGATTTTCTGAGGGCTTTTGTTGTTGCAATATGTGGCATTTACCTTTTACTAGCAATACTCTTTAACTCATACTCTCAGCCTATGCTTGTATTGGCTGCAGTTCCATTTTCTTTAATTGGAGTTGTTTGGGCATTTTATTTTCATGGTGAGCCACTAAGTTTCTTTGCATTAACAGGTTCATTGGCTTTAATGGGTGTAATTGTAAATGACTCTTTAGTAATGGTAAGTCACTTAAACTACATTAAAGCTAAGAGTGCAGAACTTGAAGATAAAATCGTATGGATAGCGCGAGGCTCTAAAGATCGTCTTAGAGCGGTAGTATTAACCACTCTAACGACGATGGCTGGTGTATTGCCTCTTGCATATGGTATTGGAGGTACAGACGTGTTCTTGCAGCCAATGGTTCTTGCACTGGGTTATGGCCTGATTTTTGGAACAGTTCTCACTTTAATCTTGCTTCCTTGCATGTATATGATGAACTATGACTTTATCAATATGCTTGGAAGGATAAGAGCTAAGTTTTCTAGAAAGAAAACTACAGCATAATTATTTATTTTGAAGTGCTAGGCGAATCAATTGCTCAGTTGAAAGATTTTGGTCATCTATTTTTGAAACCATTCTATTTGCTTCCTTCGCTTTAAAGCCAAGAGATTGAAGTGCCTCTATAGCCTGCTTAGCATTAGGATTATCTCTTTGATTCATCTGTTGAGTGGATTCTGGACTGCCCACTAATTCCAACTTAACAAGTCTGTCTTGAAGTTCAACGATGAGCTTCAGTGCAGTCTTTTTACCAATACCTGGTGTTTTTGCAAGTAGATCTGCATCTTCTGTGGAGATACACTCTACTAGAGATTTTACAGTTAGATGAGAGAGTATGGCTAGAGCCACCTTAGGACCAACACCATTTACTCGAATTAATTCTCTGAAAATATTTTTTTCGTCTTTAGTAATAAAACCAAATAAAGTATGCCCATCCTCTTTAATACTGAGATGAGTAAATAATAAAATATCCTCCGATAAATTATCAAGTTGATAGAATGTCGACATGGGGCAATGTACTTCATATCCTATACCACCAACCTCAAGAAGAAGTTCGGGTGGATTTTTACTGATAATTTTTCCGTTTAGATGTCCAATCATAGCCAGGGGTACTTTTCAAAATGCTCCGTTTCAAATAAACGAATTTGATTTTCGTTCTGTAATGTTAAACCAATATCATCGAGTCCATTAACAAGTCTTCGTTTTCTTTCAGAGTCGACTTCAAATTCAAAAGAATCTTGATCGGTCTTTACAGTTTGCTCTTCGAGGTTAATATTTATTCGACCAGAATAACTAAACAAGTTATCAACAATTTCACTACTCAATACTATTGGAAGGAGACCATTTTTAAAACAATTGTTATAGAATATATCAGCAAAACTCGGGGCAATAATTGCTCTAAAACCATAATCCTCTAGGGCCCAAGGAGCATGTTCTCTTGAAGATCCACATCCAAAATTACGCCTTGTCAATAATATTTGTGCTTCAGAATAGGTTGGATTGTTTAATACAAATTCTGGATTAATTGGACGGATTGAGTTATCCATTCCAGGTTCACCATGATCAAGGTAGCGCCACTCATCAAACAGATTTGGACCAAAACCACTTCTTTTAATTGATTTTAAAAATTGTTTTGGAATGATTGCGTCTGTATCAATATTGGCCCGGTCAAGTGGCATTGCAATTGAGTTAATAGAAGTAAATTTTTTCATTAATTCACTCCTGAAAAATGACCAGCAATTGCACTAGCTGCTGCAATCGCAGGACTTACAAGATGTGTAAAAGAGCCTTGACCTTGACGACCTTCAAAATTTCTATTCGATGTGCTTGCACACCTCTCTCCAGACTCTAATTTGTCTGCATTCATTGCAAGGCACATTGAGCAGCCTGGCTCTCTCCATTCAAATCCAGCATCTATGAAAATTTGATCTAGGCCTTCCTTTTCAGCTTGTTTTTTTACAAGCCCAGAACCGGGAACAACAAGTGCTAACTTAATATTATTGGCAATTTTTTTACCCTTTGCAACTGAAGCAGCAACTCTTAAATCTTCTATCCTTGAGTTTGTACATGAACCAATAAACACTTTATCTATTAATACTGAACTCATTAAAGTGTTTGGTTTTAAGTGAATATATTCAAGTGCTGTTCTTATACCATCTGCCTTTATAGCATCATGTTCATCCTTAGGATCAGGTGTAGAACCATTTATATCAACAACCATTTCTGGAGATGTTCCCCAAGTGACTTGAGGTTTAATGAGACTTGCATCAATCAATATAGACTCATCAAAATGAGATCCACTGTCACTATGAAGAGTTTGCCAGTAATCAAGGGCTGATTGCCATTTTTCACCTGTCGGTGAAAACGGTCTACCCTCTACATAATCAATTGTTTTATCATCAACTGCCACCAGTCCAACCTTTGCTCCTGCTTCAATAGACATATTGCAAAGTGTCATTCTTCCTTCAATGCTCATATTTTCAATTGCTGATCCACAAAACTCGATTGCAAATCCTGTTCCACCTGCAGTTCCAATTTGTCCAATTACATAAAGAGCAATGTCTTTAGCAGTAACATCAATACCTAAGTCACCATTAATTTCTATTTTCATGTTCTTTGCTTTATTTTGCCAAAGACATCCAGTAGCTAAAACATGCTCAACTTCAGAAGTTCCAATCCCAAATGCTAAAGCGCCAAGCGCACCATGCGTTGTCGTATGTGAGTCACCACAAACAATACTCATGCCGGGTAAAGTTGCGCCTTGCTCAGGGCCAATTACATGAACTATGCCTTGACGGATATCATTCATTTGAATTTCATTAATATCAAATGACTCACAGTTCTTATCTAAAGTTTCAACTTGAAGTCTAGAAATTGGATCAGTTATGCTACTAACTCCGCTCGATCTTTCAGTTGTAGGAACGTTATGATCGGGAACGGCTAGGTTTGCTTTTTTACGCCAAAGTTTTCTTCCTGCTAAACTTAATCCCTCAAAAGCCTGAGGAGAGGTAACTTCATGAATTAGTTGACGATCAATATAGATAAGCATTGAACCATCTTGTTCTAAAACTTTATGGGTGCTCATTAGTTTATCGTAGAGTGTTTGAGGCATTATTGATAGCAATACTTGATAAAATGACTATTTTACATTTCTAAGATAACCTTCATTATAGAAATAATCAAAAGTGTCTTTATGTTGGATAATAAAATTATTTTAGTTTTTAGGCTTTAGGGTTAAATTTTATGTGTGGTATTTGCGGCCAATTACGTTTTGATGGCAAAAAAGTTTCTTCAAAGTCTTTAGATAAAATGATGTCTAAACTTGCAAGACGAGGACCTGATTCAAGTGGCAAGTGGATTGATAGATCAATTGGTTTCGGGCATCAACGCCTTAGTATAATTGATTTATCAAATTTAGGCTCTCAACCCATGGTTGATCAAAAGCTTGGATTAACACTTGTATTTAATGGAACAATCTATAACTATAAGTCACTTCGAGCTTTATTGATTAGTTATGGCTACATTTTTTTTTCAAATTCTGATACTGAAGTAATTATAAAGGCATACCATTATTGGGGCGAAGGGTGCCTTGAGCGTTTAGATGGTATGTTTGCTTTTGCAATTTGGGATGAAGCCTCTCAAAAACTATTTATTGCAAGAGATAGGATGGGAATAAAACCGTTTTATTTTAATGCTACTGGTAAGGCGTTTACATTTGCATCTAACACTCAAGCACTTCTCACGCAAGATCTTGATAAAAGTGTTAACCCTGTTGCTCTTCAGCAACAACTCTCTTTACATGGTGTTGTTCCTGCTCCAAATACAATTATTAAAGGTATTCAAAAATTAAAGCCAGGTACATTCATGATTTTAAATGTCAACGGTCAAATTAAAGAAAAAACATACTGGAGTCCGACCGCGAAGAGACCTATAGGGAATATTTCTGATCAAGAATATATTGAAAGAACACATGAACTTCTGACTGCAGCTGTAACAAAAAGGATGGATGCATCTGATGTTCCAATTGGAGTTTTACTCTCTGGTGGCCTTGATTCATCACTTATTGTGGCTTTACTTAAAGAAGCAGGTCATGAAGATATTCGAACTTTTTCGATTGGTTTTGAAGATATTGATGATGAGGCTGGAAGTGAGTTTGAATACTCTGATCAAATTGTTTCGCGATTCAAGACACATCATAAAAAATACAAGGTTAGCAATCAAGAGGTGCTCCCAAGATTGTCTGAGGCAGTTCTAAATATGGCTGAACCAATGGTCGGTCAAGATGCGGTTGCTTTTTATCTCCTATCAGAGCAAGTTTCAAAGCATACTAAGGTAGTTTTATCAGGGCAAGGAGCTGATGAAGCTTTTGCTGGATATTTCTGGTATCCAAGAATGGCTAAAGAAAATGGCAGTGAAATTGAACGCTTTTCAAAACACTATGTTGATAGATCACATAAGGAGTATTTAAAAACTGTAGTATCCCAATATCAAGGAAAAAATCATACACATAACTGGCTAAATAAAGAATTTTCGAAGCCTGGCGCAGACTCTTTTATAGACAAGGTTTTTAGGACCGATATGACTCGTTTGATAGTCGATGATCCGGTTAAACGAGTTGACAATATGACTATGGCATGGGGATTAGAGGCAAGAGTTCCTTTCATGGATACAGAGCTGGTCGAATGGGCATTATCTATTCCTCCCAGCCTCAAAATGAGAGAAGAGGGAAAATATCCATTAAAAAATATTTCTAGGGGGCTCTTGCCAGATTCTGTGATTGACAGAAAAAAAGGGTATTTTCCAATGCCAGCTTTGAAGTATATTCAGGGTGAATTTTTGGAATTTATGTCTGATATACTTCTCTCTCAAGCATGCAGAAATAGAGGAGTTTTTGATAAAAAATATATCAATCAAGTAATTAACTCTCCAAGAGATTATATGACTGCATTAAATGGATCTAGGCTATGGCACTTAGCATTGCTTGAATATTGGTTCCAAATAAATGTGGACAAATAACTAATGGAAAATATTTTAATTTATACAGACGGTGGATGCAGAGGTAACCCAGGAGTTGGTGGCTGGGGAGTATGGCTTCGTTATAAAGATCATGATAAAAAATTAAAAGGCTCAGAGTTAAATACAACCAATAATAAAATGGAATTGACTGCAGCTATTAGGGCCTTAGAGGCAGTAAAAGCATCTGAAAAAACGATCGATTTATATACAGATTCTAAGTATGTTATTCAGGGCATAAATGATTGGATTGATGGCTGGAAATCAAGAGGATGGAAAACATCTGGCAAAAAGCCAGTAAAAAACGTCGAGCTCTGGAAGCAGCTGGATACCCTTAATCAAAAATACAGCGTGAACTGGCATTGGGTTAAAGGGCATAGTGATGACCCCGGGAATGATATGGCTGATCTTTTAGCAAATCAGGCTATGGATGAAATCTGCTAAACTTTTAGTAGTTCAGGATGTTCCAAATAATCTAATTCAGCTTGACTAAAGTTTGAAAGAAGTCTCGCTTCAATATTAAATGGCCCACGTAAATTTGTTCCAATATGTTTTTTTATTAACTCGTCAAAAGTTTTAATTGGGTCAATCTTCCTCTCTTTGCATAAATATTGATACCAATAGTTTCCAATCTTTACATGACCTATCTCATCTTTAAAAATAATATCTAATATTGCAACCATTTCGCCATATTTTGATCCGTTAAATTTTTTTCTAATGCTTGGAGTAACATCTAACCCTCTTGCTTCTAGAACTCTTGGAACTAGTGCCATTCTCACTAAGACATCATAGTCGGTATCAACTGTCATTTGCCATAACCCATTATGGGCATCAAAATCCCCATACTGATGCTCCAAGCTCTCAAGATAATTTTTCAAGAGTGTAAAGTGATGGGACTCTTCAACAGCAACTTTAATCCAGTCACCATAATATTCAATAGGCATCTCTTGAAATCTGTAAATTGCATCAAGGGCTAAATTGATTGCGTTGAACTCAATGTGGCAAATTGCGTGAATATTTTTTATCATACCTATTCCAGACTTGTCTCTTTTAGGAGCTCCATCAAAGTTAACCAAGGCGGGCTTTAGGGGTCGACCTGGTATTTGAATTTTTTTTATTTTGACTTTTGAGCCCATATCTCTAAGACCCTGGTATTGAATAAGTTTTTTTGTTAAGCTAAGTTTTTCATCTACGTCATTGCAGGTTAGAGCATCATAGGCTAGTTCAAAAAGAGACATAGGATCCAACTTTGATATTACCTAAATTCCATTGATCAATTCTAATTCTTATTAATCTTAAAGTTGGAAACCCAACACTTGCAGTCATTCTTCTTACTTGACGATTTTTACCTTCACTTATCGAGACTTCAATCCAGGACGTTGGTATGTTCTTCCTTATTCGAATCGGAGTTGATCTATCCCAAAGCCAATTTGGCTCATTAATTTTTTTGATATTGGCTGGTCTAGTAATACCATCTTTCAGCTTAACACCATTTTGAAGCGCAGAGGTTGCTGAGTCTGTAATGCCACCTTCAACTTGGACAATATAAGTTTTTATTTTATTATATTTTGGATTAGATACTCGATTTTGAAGGCTACCATCATCAGTTAATATAACTAGACCTTCAGAGTCTTTGTCTAGTCTACCAACCGGATATATATCTGGAATGTCTATATAATTTGCCAATGTGTCTCCCTCACCACTAAACTGACATAGCACTCCAAATGGTTTATTAAAGGCGATAATTTTAGCCATAAACACTTTTTGCTCTATCAACAAAAGCATCTAATTGTGAGTTTGCAATATTTTTAAATACAGGGGAGATTGTCATATCGACTATCATCGATTTAAAGCTAAATTCGAGTTCTAGATATACTTTTGCAGCACTTTCACCTAACGGTTCAAATCGCCATTCCCCAGAAAGCTGCTCGAAAGGGCCATCCAGTAGCTTCATTTCAATCGAGTGAAATGGGGTCAAAGTATTGATGGTTGTAAACGTTTGTTTAAAGCCACTTTTATTAATCTGAACTGAGGCAGTGATTTGATTAACAGATTCATTTAAAATAGAGGAAGAGTCACACCAGTTTAAAAATTGAGAATAGTCATCTACATTATTAACTAGCTCAAACATTTGCTGAGGTGTGTATGGAACAATTGCACTTTTAGAAATACGATGCATGGCAAAAAATAAAAAAGATAATTCAAACACAATTGCCTTAAATAAAAAAGCAAGGCATGACTATTTTATCGAACAAAGTCTCGAGGCAGGTCTAAGTTTACTAGGCTGGGAAGTTAAAAGTCTCAGAGAGAATAAAGTACAAATTAAAGAAAGCTATGTTATCTATAAAAATAATGAGCTCTTCCTTTTTGGCGCCCATATTTCTCCATTAAGATCTGCCTCAAGCCATGTAGATTGTGACCCAATAAGAACCAGAAAACTTCTACTTAATAGACTTGAAATTAATAGACTAAGAGAAAAAATTACGCAAAAAGGAGCCACTGTTGTTCCTCTAAAATTATATTGGGCAAGGGGTCATGTAAAGCTTGAAATCGGAGTTGCAAAAGGAAAAAAGGCGCATGACAAGCGTCAAGATATTAAGGATAGAGATTGGAAATTGGATAAAGCCAGAGCACTCAAGGAGAGTAATCAATAAAATATAATATTTTTTTTTAATTATTTTTCAAATAACTTTCTTTTGATAGTACAATAACTACTAGATACAGCGTTGGAGGCAGATGGTTTCTTTTG
>ENA-OREN01002456-OREN01002456.1-marine-metagenome-genome-assembly--contig:-NODE-2456-length-18876-cov-5.741316_pt1 | contig 18876 bp, 19 predicted proteins | sample MGYA00248624_ERZ508555 | MGnify/ENA primary metagenome ERZ508555 (study PRJEB26222, sample SAMN06267773) | marine metagenome | isolation source: Saanich Inlet, British Columbia, Canada | place...
AATAAAAATAATTGAGAAAACCTTAATATTAGTATATTGTCTGAAAACAATGATACAAAATGCATAAAATATGGATAACCTAAACTTCTACCGCCACCACTTCTAAATCCCATATCTTTAGTGATATCAATATCAATACTGCCAGCAATAGAAACCGGAATAAGCTGGTAATAGTAAGAAGAAAACAATAATAATGATAAAACTACTGATAAAAAAATATACTTTATATGCCAGTTATTCAATATATTTTTAATCATGTTTAAATTTATCTATGTATTTGTATTGATAAAGTCTAAGTATGTGCCTTAAGTAGTTTATTTGTTCCCTAAGTCCAAACTTGCTTTTACCGTATACTCTATCAGTAAAGACTATCGGCTCTTCAATAATATTTTTAAAATTACACTTAACCATAATTTCAAGCCCTATCTTATAGCCAATAGGAGATAGTAAGTTAGAATCTATTACAGATTCTTTTTTAAACGAGAAAAAACCAGACATCGGGTCTCTAACAGAAACTAGTGGAAATGCTAAAAGTGTGGCAAATCTTGAACTCAAGTGCCTAAATATACTCCAATTTTTATCTATACTACCTTTGCCAATATATCTAGAGCCTAAAACAAAATCGGCTTCATGAGAAGACAACATCTTTATCATATTAGGAATAGATGAAGCAGGATGCGATAAATCGCCATCCATAACAACAATATATTCTCTTTTTGATAAATTTATCCCGTCAATAACTGCTGATGAAAGCCCTCGTTCATCAGTTCTAACAATCATTTTAACTGGATGATTTTTACTCAAATCTGAACATACCTGCAATGAACCATCCGCTGAATTATCATCAACAAAAATTATTTCATAATCCATAACATCAGCTAATGATTTATAAATGCTTTGAACAACGTGCTTTATATTTTCAACCTCTTTATAAACTGGTATGACGATTGATACTAAAGGCTTCATAATTTAATCTAATTATATTTTATTTTTACAAAAAAAAATAAGTACACACCGTTAGTAAATTATTGGATAAATGGTATTTTTTCGATACATAACAATTCAACTCAGTGCATCTGTAATTACTTTTACAACTTTATCTTGTTGTTTGTCGGTCATATCGTAAAATAATGGCAAGCTAATTGCGTTATTATAGTATTGTTCGGCATTAGGGAAATCTCCTTTTTTAAAACCAAGATTTTCATAATACGGTTGCCTATGTATTGGAATATAGTGCACATTTACTCCAATATTATTTTTTACAAGTTTATTGAAAACGTAAGCCCTATCTTTAGATGATTTTCTAGTACACAATTGGATTGGATACAAATGTAATGCTGAATAATTATCTTTGTGCTGATAAGGTTTAATAATCGGGAGCTTGTCTAGCAAGCTATCGTACCTTTCCTTTAAATAATGCCGTTTAGAGATAAATTTGTCAATTCTTTGTATTTGACTTATTCCTAAGGCTGCTTGTAATTCAGTAATACGGTAATTAAATCCCAAACCTATTTGCTGATAATACCAATCCCCTTCAGACTTGCCGGTCATCTTTCTTTGATCACGCGTTATATAATGACTACGCAACATCTGCATTTTTTCAAAAAGTTCTTTTGAGTTGGTTGTTGCCATACCACCCTCTGCAGTAGTAATAATCTTAACTGGATGAAAGCTAAATACTGTAATATCAGAATATTCACAATTACCAATCAATTTATCTAAATATTTACCACCTATAGCATGTGATGCATCTTCAATAATTTTGAAACTATATTTTTTGCTCAACTCATATATTTTAGCCATATCGCAAGACTGTCCAGCAAAATGTACTGGAACTACTATTTTTGGAAGTTTTCCACCTTTCTTAGCCTTAGCTAACTTTTGCTCCAAAGAATCAACACACATGTTATAGGTCTTTGGATCAATATCAACAAAATCAATTCTCGCCCCGCAATATAAACCGCAATTAGCAGATGCAACAAAAGAGTTTGGACTAGTCCAAAGCCAGTCATCTTTATCTAGCCCTAACGCGATACAGGCAATATGCAGTGCAGATGTTGCACTATTAGTAGAGGTTGAAAATTTAGAATCTACATACTTACATACAGATTCTTCAAATTTAGCAACAAGAGATCCTTGAGTTAAAAAATCAGATTTAAGAACATTAATAACAGCATTAATATCACTTTCTGTAATATTATGTTTTCCATATGGAATATAGCCAGATATCATTTTTTCATGATAAACCAAGTCACATCATCTTGTGGAAAGTTAGAATCTTTGTGATATACAAAACCATAATCTATTAATTTTAAATCTGGATACATTTTCATCATATCTCCAGCAAAATCTCGTTTAAATAATCGATCATCATGCCCTCTGTATGATATTTCTACTGGTGTAGGATTATAGTATTCAACAATAGCAATATACTTATTAGAGCTGTTATACAAATTCTCATAAACAATTTTTAATTTCTCTGGGTCTATATGAATTAGAACGCCCTTAATAAATGAAAAATCATACTTATCTTTTAATTTAATATTTAAAATTGACTCATGTACAACCTTAGCCTTGCCCCATTTTTTAATACTTTCGACAGCTTTAGTATTTATCTCTACTGCAGTTAAATCAACTCCAGGCAATAGCTTATCAAGTGCACGTAAATTTAACCCTATATTTGAACCAAATTCAATAACATTATTTATTGAGGAAGTTGAACTAAGAATCTTAGAAAATAATGAAAGATTTGAAGCAACTATCAGGTCATTATTATTCCTATCAATGTAATCATTGCCAAACTCTCCATGCCAAAAACTCTCTTGTTCAGTAGTAAATTCTTTCATTTTTATATCCTTAAAATTATATTGGTGATTTTTTTTTATTTCAGAGAATTTAACAAGCTTTTCTTATCAAACTGAATTCTATTATTAACATCCATTATTGCCGGAACAACTCTAAATATATTTTCCAAATGTTTCTCATCAATAGTTAGAGGACATTTTTCTAGATTTATTAAAACAATTCTTTTGCCTAAAGATAAAGAATATCCAAATGTAGTTGTTCCGGTATAAGTAAAAATAAACGCATCAGCTTTTTGCCATGAATCCTCAAAAGGCTCAGAAATAATATCATCAACAACATTATTAAATATGCCGCCAATCTCTTTTAATCTATCAGGGTGTGCCTTGTAAATAACTCTATACCCACTATCCTTTAAAAATCTAATCAACCTATATTCCAAATCTATTTTAAATATACTAAATAGACCTTTTTCATCAGTATATCTTGTTGAATTATGCGGATAACCCATTATCATAACAGATTTTATACTATTATTAAATGACTCGTTGTTAACATCATTGTATGCTCTCATACCGAGGGATATATATTTAGTATGTGTTCTTTTTTCTAATGGAAGTTTTGAATAATACTTTATATATTGATTTGCCACACTATCGCTTGGAACAACAAACTTTTTGCAGTGTGTTACCGTTCTTTGATGTGATATATTCTGAGCTTTAATTGCAAAATCATTACCATGATGAAAACAATAAACATCACTACCTGATCGTTGATAAGCTGTTGTAATTAGTTTGCTTATGGGTTTTCCAGCCTCAGTAACCAACAATACTTCTGGTTTCTCTGAATTTTTAATATTGATATACATATTGACAACATCATAGAACCTTTTACTCCATGCCAACTCTAATTTATCAAAATCAAAATTTCGCACAAAAAGAGAATTTTTATTTTTCAATATGTTTATAAATGGTAACAATAAATCAATAACAATTTTTTTATGTAGTTCTATTGATTCCTTATTTTTTGCATTAACTTTAATTAAATCGGGCCAATCAACATAATTACAGAATTCCTGCTTATTTAGCAAATAATTATTTTTAAGCTCACTTTGACTACCTACGCTTACAATTTTAGGTGTTGAAAAAAAACCATAAATATATTTTTTAATAGGTAGATTTTTATTAAAAATAACATTCCTAACAATTTTGCGCAGATATCTAATCAATAAGCCATGTGGGAATCTTAATTTAGTATAGTAATTCGAATGTTCATTCCAATCTGGATACAAAAAATATTTTGACCCATCGCCAAACATTAGATCAACACTCTTATCCTTGGAATACTCTTTAACATAATTGTAATGAAATATATTTTCTAATTGTGAAAAAAATGAAGTCTCTATCATTGCAATATCAAACATCAAATCATTTTCTAACTTTAAAGCTAACTTAACATATTCCTCATTAATAAACTCAATAAAATCATGAAAATCATTATCAGATACAGGCCAAAAGTAGTTATCAATAAAGCTTTCTAAGCCTACATCTTTAACAGCTGATATATCTGTAAATATTGCAGATATATCGCTATTATTCATATATATATTATTACCAATCACTAGTTATTTTTTAAATAAAAACTTTACAATCTTCTGAACTTGATTTTCTAATAGAGTCAATTACTTGTATTGTCTCTAATGCATCACGATAATTTATTACTTTTTTTCTTTCTACAGAAAGAAAAAAATCCTTTATTTCCTCTATGTATGTAAAGTTGCTTTCCGGGTTTGATAAAAACAATACTTCCAAATTATTATCACCTTTAGCAAAAATCTTAACCTCTCCAGTAATTCCATCCCATAACAGTGTACCTTTTTCACCAATCGCAACACATTGACGTTTTGTATCATGACGAATAAAATCCATGTTTAATGATGCTATTAACTCACCACCATTAATGTCTTTAAATCCAAAAATTATATTAGCACTATCTTCTACATCTATATCCAAATCACTTTGTTTAGAAATATGAGATTTAACCCAACTAATAGGCCCAAAAATCCATCTAAGGTAGTCTATTTCATGACTTAGTTCTAATAAAACACCTCCGCCTAGAGATTTATTAGCAGACACACCAAGCTTATAATCAGCTCCCGCCCTCCAACTTGGCAAATATTGTCCAACTTCTGATCTTACTGAATATATCTTCCCAATTAAATCTGATTGTATGCATTGTTTAAAATAAATCAATGATGGTAAAAATCTCAAATTATAAGCAACCATGAGAACAATATTATTTTGCTCACAAATTTCAACCAATTCTTTAGCATCTTTAGAATTATTTGAAATTGGCTTTTCAACCATTATATGAATTCCATGGGTAGCCAATACTTTAGCAACTTCAACATGCTTTGTTGCTGGGTTGGCAATAATTGCCACCTGAGGTTCTGCACCAATAGCCTCATCTAAAGTGGTAACACATTGGTATATTCCTGGTGAATTACTTTCTTCCTTATCACACTCCTTATGCCTTAATACAATAACATTCACTTTTGAAAATATGGTATTAATAATTCCAATATGCCTCTTTCCAATACTACCCAATCCCACAACTAGCACTGTATTTATAGTACGTTTCTTCATAGCCGGCTAGAAGAATGTGTAAATATCACGATTAGCCTTTTTGTACTCATCCATACGCCCAATATCTAACCAATATTCATGAATTGGAAATACATTTACTACTTCTCCTTCCTTAACTTGAGTTTCAAGAAGATTTGGCATATTAAGATATGTCGTGCCGTCAATATTTTTAAGTAATTTCGGATTTAAGACATAAATACCTGCATTAACAAAGAATTTTTGTACTGGTTTTTCTGTAATCTTGACAACATGTTGCTCTTCAATATTCACAACCCCATAAGGAACTTGAAAATCATATTGACGTATACACATTGTTGCTATCCCGCCCTGTTCACTATGAAAATCTAGTAGATTTACAAAATCAACTTTAGTTAACAGGTCGGCATTCATCATTAGAATTGGAAGATTATTTGGCATATCGTTCGGCAATAACCCTAAAGATCCAGCTGTGCCTAAGGGATTCTCTTCATACAGATACTCTATTTTTACACCCCAAGTAGACCCGTCTCCAAAATAATCATAAATCATATCTGACTTATAATGAGTAGAGATATAGAAATTATGAAATCCGGCTTCAATAAATTGAATAATGATTGTCTCTAAAATAGGACGAGTCCCCACATTGAGCAACGGCTTAGGTGTTGTTTCTGTTAAAGGATATAATCGCGTTCCAAATCCACCAGCTATAAGAAATACGGGGTTATCATATTGTCTCTTTTCAATGAGATGTTGTAGTGTTTCAAGACCCACAAGTACGCCTTGTTCATCAACTATAGGCATATGAAGCAAATCTCCACTTATCATCTTTGACATAATAAGATTTAATTGATCAGATTTTAATGCAGTTGTTGGCGTGTTATTCATCACCTCTTTTATCATGCAATCCATTTCAACATGTCTAATTATGGCCCGACGAATATCTCCATCAGTTACCGTCCCCAGTAACTTTCTATTCTCTTCAACAATAAGGATGATTCTTTTACCACCTGAGTGAAGAACTTTGATTGCCATTTCCAAGGTATCATCTGGATGTAATAATATTTCAGTCCACTCTTTCAATGAACACCTCCTCCATTATAATAAATTATTTTTTCTTCAAATACAGAAGAAATACCATCATGAAGACTAATACACGGAGACCAATCTAATTTTTTTATTGAATAACTATTATCTAATACATAGCGCTTTCTAAAATTATCAGTCTTATCTCCCAGTATTTCAATCTTTCCACTTCCAACGATAGAAATACATGTTTCGGCTATACCAACTATAGATACACATTTACCAGATGAAATATTAAATGTATCCCATTCATTTTTATTAATAATGGAAACAATTGCGCTCGACACATCAAAAGCATGTATAAGATCTACACAATCATTAATTGGTTCTTTTATTTGAATTAAGTTATTGTTTATTGCCTTATCAAGGAATAAGGAAATTAATTTTTCCTTGCTTAATCCACATCCATAAATAGATGAGGGTCGAATAATGGATAAACGCAATCCCTCATTTTTCTCTCTATACAATAAATCCTCAGAAATTAGCTTAGTTTCACCATAAAAGCCACCGATATCATTATAACCTCTAATAGAACTTTCTTTAATATGTCTACTATCAGGATTCTTGTATACAATAGCGCCAGATATATATATAAATGGAATGTTTCTTTTTCTGCACCATCTAGCAAGATTCAATGTTGCGCCAACATTTGCATAAAATAATTCACTATCACTATATCGCCTATTAGCACTAGGGACTGCAGCTCCGCAATGGACAACAACATCCACAGATAATAGCAAACTATCAAATTGTTTATTAGAGTTCCAATGCATCAAATCCCAGTTTTTACAACCATCTGTATCATCAAATGATTTAGAAATTGAAACCACATTAAAATTAGAAAACTTAAGTTGAGAAACTATGTGACGCCCAAGCATTCCAAGTGCACCGGTAACAGCCACATTTTTCAAAACCATTTTTTAACCACACCTTTAACCATACCCGGTTCTAAATTATCAGCATTCTTATCATCAATAAAAACCTCTTCATGATAACGAAATGCTATGCCTTTTTTTATCATAAGTTGCTCTAGACTTTCTTTATAATAATAGGATTGCAAAGCCATAGATGGTTCATTAAACCCAAAATGAGATCGTACTGCTGTTGTGCCTGAGAATCTAGCGTTTATTTCAAATGGAACCGGGCCAGATTCACCCAACATAAGTTGAACGTTTAATGAACCAGAAAATTCTAATACATTCCCAATATCTATAAGTAAAGATCCAATTTCAGGAAATGAATCAACTTCGATGTTCCATGATGTGCCCGCGCGTAGTGTTCTTTTTGCATGAAATGGGCCTATAATTTCTCCATTTATGCCTTTAAATATACTGCATGTATATTCATTATTTAATTGCACAGAAGGTATGTCAATAACTTTCTGAAGCATAGGATTTGGAATACTTGACCAAACTTTAATCAGATCATCGGCACTCCTAACAATGAACACATTACGGGACGAGGTGCCACTTCTAGCCTTGGCTATTACAGGAAAACCCCAAGTCATAGCCTTATCTACAATTTCATCAATTGAGTCAGAAATAAAAGATTCTGCATATGGTAGATTATTATTTTTCAAAAACTCTGCAGTAAGCCATTTGTCATCAGCAATAGAGATTGTGCTTATTGGGGAGACTATTACTACTGCGCCAGTTTCCATAAAAATTTTTTCTTGATTCTCTGAAAAAAATACCAAATCAAATTCTGATCCAATCATAACTACATCAATTTTACTTTCCTTAATAAGTTTTATAATTAAGGGAAGTGCATTTAACTCTTCAACCTTTGGTATTATAATTGCCTCATCAGATCTATAAAGTGCGGCATTAAAGGGTGATATATCTGCAGTAATTATTTTTACTGGATAATTACAGATTTTTAGAGATTTAATAATACCTTGTCCAACACCACTTCCCGCACCAGTAACGAGAACTCTAACTGGATTCATACTCACTCCCACTCTTTAAAGCTATATTAATATTCCCAACCTCGTCAATACTGTGTGCATTAGAACCTAGTGAAATTAATGCCCCATACTCATTACACCAATCAATAATTTCCCATAAATTATTATGATAATGAGAGTTAATTTCAATAGCTGTACCTGTTTTTGCAGCCTTTTTTATAATTTCTATGAAATCATCTTCTGTGGGGTATATGTCAAACCTTCGAATAGACATTCCAAATGGATGGCCCAATATATCAACTTGTTCGTTTTCTAATACCCCTAATGAAAGGTTGAGTTCAATTTTTAAAGCCTCTTTTTTGTCAATATTAGAACACATCCTATCCATATTTTTCTCACCAGGAAAACGATGAACACTGGCCATAACTAAATCACATTCGGCAATAATTTTATCGTTAGAATCCAGTTCGCCATTAAAATCAATAATTTTTGTTTCAACGCCTACTAAAGCCTTACATGGTGATGGTGGAAGTGATCTAATTTCATTTGCAAATTTTGAAAACCAGTCGATACTTGTCTTTCTTGCATGTTCACTAAACAATATCGAGGTAAGTCCCTCTTTGATAGATTGGTTATACATCTCAATAGATGTATTTTGTCCATCAGTCCATACTGTATGCATATGATAATCAATACTTGGAATATTATCTCTTGTTACTTTTTGAAACATGTTGTATGACTCCTATTTATCACTGCTTATTAGATCATCAGGCTGATAATTATTATTAGATTTTTTTCCTAAATATTCCCAATATAACATAGGACTAATTCCATCCCCAGGTCGTTTCGCTGTCAAATTATCAACTGTAAAAATCTCACCTTTAATAATTTTTTTTGTAGCAACCAAGCTCCTTCTAGCAACATTCTTATTATTTATCTCTGACAGCATGGGTATTTTTAAACCATTACCCATCATTTTCTCAACAAGTCTAATCTCATTAATCATATTCTCAAGCTCCTTTGGATCTAAAGATGCCTTATGATCTGGCCCCAGAAGATTCTTATCAATTGTAAAATGTTTTTCTATAATAGTCGCCCCTAGTGCTGTCGCAACTATTGGCACTGTAATACCCTTACTATGATCAGAATATCCAATATCAACACCGAATGTATTGCGCATACTCGCCATGGCATTTAAATTAATATCTTCTATTGGTGCTGGATATTCCGTTGTGCAATGCAACAACGTTACATTAGTTTGTAAAATTTTTTTACCCTCTAAAGAATGGTATGCTTGCTCAAAATCTGACATAGAGTATTTATCTTTAAGATTTAAATTATTAAGAAGACCAAATGCAATAATACCAAGCGCTTGCTCTATCTCATGCATATCAGCCATACCTGTAGAAACAATTAAGTTTTTTCCTTTCTTGGCACATTCAAGCAAAAAAGGGGCGTTAGTTATCTCTCCTGATGGAATTTTTATTACATCTATTTTTATCTCATCTACTAAAAAATCTAAACTTTTTTTATCAAAAGCAGTTGAAAGAAACTTAATTCCTTTTTTATTACAATATCTTAATAAATCAAAATGCCACTCATATGGTAATTCCAATTTCTTAATCATATCAAATTGAGTTTCTGAACTAGAAGTAGTTGACTCTTGATAAACGGCCTTATTTGCGCTCTTTGTAACAACATCTTCAGATATAAATGTTTGGAATTTTATTGCATCAGCTCCAGCTGATACAGCCGAATCTACTAGCTCAAATGCTAGCCCATAATCGCCATTATGATTTACACCAGCCTCGGCTATAATAAATACACTACTCATTTAAATACTTTATATTATAAAATTTCTTTTTTAAAATTCCATTTAATGGGAATGATTTTATGATTTCATAAATTTTTTCTGACGACTCCCCTTGGTCATAAGGATTTTTTACATCAGTAACACTTTTCTTAAATTTTTCACCTAAAAGAAGATTAAATGCTTTTTGAATTTCATCTTTATCCGGGCTACAATCAATTACACTTTCTGATTTCACACGGCCTCGTTGTCGATCTCCTATATTAATAGTGCCAATACCAAAACTTGGTGCCTCAACTAAGCCACTTGATGAATTACCCACAACTCCATCAACATATTGCATAATAGAAAGGTATCGTAACTGACCTAATGTTTTAAAAAAAATAGATTTGTTAGGATTTAACTTTACATAATTATTAATTATTTTATTTATAATTTTTCCACCAGTATCTGTATTAGCCTGAGTGAAAATAATATGGGCATTTTTAATAGTATCTAAAACACTTAATAAATTTAACAAGCATTGTTCTGAAGTTGAATCCTCGAGAGTTACTGAATGGTAAGTTACTAAAAAATTTATTTTGCCTAATTTGAAGTTGATGGACTTCTCTAAATCACGTCTAGAAAGTAGCTTTAATTTGCTTATATTTTCCATTCCAAAAGCACCCACATTGAAAATCTTACTAGGGTTTTCTCCAAGTTGAACAACTCGCTCCTTATATTCCTCAGTTGAAACAAAATGCAAATGAGCCATTTTTGTTATAGAATGCCTGAAGGCTTCATCAAATGCACCTTCAGTTGTTTCCCCGCCAGATAAGTGCACTACAGGTATCCTTGCCACAGTCGCAGCACTAACTGCAGAAAATATCTCAAATCTATCACCTAAGACCACCACAATATCTGGTTTAATTTCTACATATGCATCTGAAAACCCTATCATTGCAAGCCCCATAGATTTACCAATACCCACAGAAGAATCAGAAGCTAAAAGTATATCTATCTTTCTATTAATAGAAAATCCATCTCTTTCCACATCAAGATAAGTATCACCGAATTCAGACAAAAGATGTGAACCTGTAACAATAATTTGTAATTCTGACTCATCTGAGCTCTGGATCTTTTTCATTAGCCAATAAAGCAACCCATATTCGCTACGTGTTCCAGTGATAACACAAATTTTTCTTTTATATTTCAAGTTTAATATTTTAAAAAAAATTCAATAAATTTACACACTTAAATACAAGGTTTTATCATTTCCCACTTGCCATTCACCTTATTCCAAACATTGGATTTTTCACGATATAAATCCATAACTTGCCAAAAAAAATCTTCAGATACATCCATGTAATCTAAAAACCATTTAAAATGTCTTTCTGGAAACTCGCCATCATACCGATTAACCAATATAACACCTTCATCCCTAGTTATATGATGACGCCTAATATCTGTCTGTACATCGCGTGATGCCCTACACATACCAAATTTCATATAACTTAAATACCAGTGGAATCCATCCGCTTTATCATCTAAACTAACATGCTTAGTATATGTTCCTTCTGATCTACCTTCTGGATTATTTAAAAAGCCAGTATATTTAGCGGCATAATAATAATTCTCCTGGGGTGTCCATTTATTATAATAACTGAACCAGTGCATTTCTATTCCTTTATCTAATATTAACTCTGGAGATGGTGGTTTATACAATGAAATTGTTGGATTATTAGCATCTTCTTTAGATAAAACTCCAATCTCTATTCCTTTCTTCACCAGGGTATCAACTGATGCACCTTTAAAATACTCATATTCCCACTCGTCTGTAGATTCTTTTGGTAAATTCTTATATTTTTCAGATCCTCCGTATTCCAATTCTCCATTCTCACCATAGAAAATTAATTTAATATTAAACTTTTGTGCTATATGAAAAGCCCAAGCCTTTTGGCCATAGGTAAATGGCTCCCATGCATCACCTTTTAGCTCAAATGCAAGCCTGGTCATTTTTCTATGCAACTTCCCATCCGCTTGGCCCGTTATATTTGTAAACCCAGAATGAATAAAATTTTGTAAATTTTGAGATCCAATCTCAGTCCATTCAAATGGTGCCCACGTCACACACAACGGATTCATCTTATATTTATACTTCAATTGATGTGCAACAAAAGCACTATCTTTGCCACCACTGCCTGGCACAACAACATCAAAACTCCCATCTTTACTGCGATGCTTATTGCATAAATCTTGTAACTCCTTTTCTCTAGAAGCCCAATCTATGGCATGATCTTTTTCGTAAGCCCATTGACATGCAGAACACACACCTTCTTTATTAAATGTAGTTCTTGGTCTTTGATTAGAAACAACACAATTTTTACAAAAAATTACATCTTTAGGTAATTTATCAAACTGTTTATCTAATGTGTATTTTAATTCTGACAAATTTCTAATCATAGTTTTAATTTTTATATATTAATAAAATTTTTTAAAATTTTCAATCCATTTTTACCACTTAACTCTGGATGATATTGACATCCAAAAATATTATCTCTATGTATAGTTGAGCAAAATTTATTATCTCCATATACCGTACTAGATGATATATTTTCCGCGTTCTTAGCTTTCACTTGATACGAATGTAAAAAATACATATATGAATCTTTGGAAATGCCATGCAGTAGCATATCGTCATACCCTGAACTACTATTTTTAATTAACTCATTCCATCCAATATTTGGAATTTTAATATCTGAAGTCTTCTTTAATGGCACTACTTCTCCTTTTATAAGGTTAAGACCACTGTGTTTTCCGTCTTCATAAGAAACACTTAATAATAATTGCATGCCAAGGCAAATTCCCAAAACTGACTTTCCACTGTCAGAAAAATCCAAAATTGCCTCAACCAAATTTTGTTTTCTTAAATTAACCATGCCTTCTTCAAATGCCCCAACCCCTGGTAGAATCAGATGAGAAGAGTTAATTATCTCTTTTGGATCACTAGTTATAATACTATCTACTCCGATAGCATTAAAAGCTCTCTGAATATTAAACAAATTCCCAAGACCATAATCAACTATAGAAACTAAATTGTTCATTTTATTCCTCACTATTTGTCATTTTACGTACATTTATTCCTTGTTCCTCCATATTCCTCTTAATTGATGAAATCGAACAAGGTTCAACCATTAATTCTCTACTGCCACCATGTCCATCTCTCAAAAAATCAATATTACCAGAGTCAATAGGAATTCCCATTCTTAGTTGTGATTCATTATATTTCATTGTATGTGTATCTATATGTTTCATATAATGATAATGCAGGATTGACGACATGGAAACTGCATCCGCATTTGACTGATTAACTACTTTTGACGGGTCTTTTTCATTTCCGGCTCCTCCACACGCAATAACAGGCACACTAACTGAATTTGATATTTTTTCAATTAACTCGTAATCATACCCTTGCCCAGTTCCTTCTTTATGAATTGCCGTTACAAGTAGCTCACCTGCCCCAAGATCTACCGCTCTCTTTGCCCAATCAATTGCATTAAAATTAGTCACTTCTCTACCATAGTCAGTCCAACATTGATATACTCCTTTAAAAGCATATACCTCAATAGAACAAACAATACATTGACTGCCAAAGATTTTTGACGAATCTTTAATCAAACTTGGATTGCTAATAAACTCAGTATTAATTGCTACTTTATCTGCTCCAGCACGAAGCACTTCTCTTATATCATCAACACTTCTTATTCCTCCTGCAACTGTTAAAGGAATAAAAATATCTTTAGATGTTTTTCTAATAATATCTAATAATCCATTTCTTCTATACAAACTAGCAACAATGTCTTGATAAATTAATTCATCTGCCCCCTCATCATAATATTTTTTTGCAAAATACTCTGCAGAACCAAGAACCCTGTTCCCCTCAAATTCTATTCCTTTAACTAAATTTGGTCCCTTTATATCTAATCTAGGAATAACCCTTACAGTAGATTTCAAATCTATAACCTCCTAATTAAAACTTATGCCGCTAGGCACATTTACTGCCCGTTCAGATGCCCAGCATGTGTTTACTAACTCATATTTTTGACATTCTAGATTCATTGGCAATTCATGCATTGGTTTCCACACTGGACGTGTCACTATATTGTTATTGTTTGTAATTTCAAGCATATAATCTCTTTGCTTTTTATCTTGAGTAATTGCAACATTTAACCAGTAATTCGAACTAGTTCCAATCATCTCACGCATAAAATGTAGTCCATTGTTATCGCCCCATTCTTGATATTGCTTGGCTATCGCACGCTTAATCTTAATATAATTTGGCAGTACTTCCATTTGTGCAACTCCTAATGCTGCATTTAAATTTGGAAGTCGATAATTATAACCAATTTCGTCATGTTCAATACTCCAACTGTGAGTTATTCTTGCTGTTGTAGTGATATGTTTTGCTTTTTCAAAAATACTTCTGTTATTGGTGAGAATCATTCCACCACCACCAGATGTGATAATCTTATTTCCATTAAAACTAATTACGGAAATTTCCCCGATTGAGCCTACATGTTTATTACCATAGAAACTACCCAACGATTCTGCAGCATCTTCTATTAACTTAATATTATAATCACTGCAAATTTCACTAATTTCTCTCAGTTTTACAGGGAAACCAAAAGTATGCATGGGCAAGCACGCTACAATTTTTCTGTTGCTCAATTTATTCCAGCAAAAACCATCCTCTCTTAACTCTCCATACTCATCTAGAAAATTTTTTAAACTTACCGGTGAAAGGCCTAATGTTTCCTTGTCTATATCAATAAATACAGGGCTTGCATTGCAATAATAAATAGCATTACAAGTTGCTACAAATGTAAGTGACTGAGTAATTACTTCTGTATTTCTATTGGCCCCAGATAATTTTAATGCCACATGAAGTGCCGAAGTACCATTAACTGTAGCAACAGCATACTTAATACCTGTATATTCAGATACAGATTGTTCAAATCTATCAACAAATTTACCTACACTAGATACAAAAGTCGAGTCTATAGTTTCTAATAAATATTTTTTTTCATTGCTATTAAATTGAGGTGCATGTAGTGGAATCTCACCCTTTGTACCATACATATCTCGTACAAATTCAATAAAATTATTAAACATTATAAATTTCAGATTTATAATGTTTTAAATTTTCTGGTCTTATTATCCAGTCAATAGTCTTTTGCAAACCTTCATTAATATCAACTTGTGGTTTGAACCCTGTTAATTTTTTAATTTTACTGTTATCACACCATAGTCGAAAAACTTCAGATTTTGCCGGACGCACTCGCTCTTCATCAACAATAAATCGCACATCACTATTCATTAATCTTTTAATTATATTTAAAGTATTGCCAATACTGATTTCAAAATTAGACCCGATATTAACAGTTTGACCAATGGACTTATTACACTCTGCAAGAGCAATAAGCCCCCGACAAGTATCATCTACATAATTAAAATCCCTAGTTGGTGTGATATCACCTAGTTTAATCTCTTTTACACCATTGGCAATTTGTGTGATTATTGTGGGGATAACCGCTCTAGAAGATTGCCTAGGTCCATATGTATTGAATGGTCTTGCAATAGTTATAGGAAGATCAAAAGAATTATAAAAACTCATTGCCACTGCATCAGCAGCAATTTTTGTTGCACTATAAGGAGATTGAGGTTGTACAGGGTGACTTTCATCAATAGGAACATATTGCGCTGTTCCGTAAACCTCACTGGTTGAAGTATGAATCACACGTATATTACCATTTTCTTTTGCTGCCTGACAAATATTTAGCGTACCTTTAATATTTGTATCTATATAACTATCTGGTGCAATATACGAATATGGAATAGCAATTAATGCTGCAAGATGGAAAATAACATCTATATCTTTAGTGATATGCTTGCAATAGTGAGGATCTCGCACATCTCCTGTCAAAATTTCAACTTGGGTATTATTACAATCTATATCCTCAAGCCACCCCCAATTGTTAAATGAATTATATTGTGAAAGTGCTTTTACTTGATAACCACTATTTACCAGCATTTCAACCAACCTTGAGCCAATAAACCCATCACCGCCAGTAACTAATGCGACTTTATTTCCACTATTATTCTTTATCAATTTAAATACCTCTTATTTACTAAACTGTAATACACACAATAAAGAAAAATATCTCTACATAAGGCGGACTTATTGGCTAGCATAAATTTTACTAACCTTGTTTTGGCATACTCCACAAGAACGGTTCAATTCCGTTAGCATGATACACTCTAAAATTAATACTATTCACCATTCCACACATCACTGTACCATCCCTTGGTGTTGATTAATTCTGAATGCGTGCCTTCACTTTCTATTCTTCCATTATTAAGGACAATAATATGATCAGCCGTATACGCATTCAACAATCGATGCGTTATCATGATAATAATGAGATTTGTATTTAATCTAATGCGATTCAAAGCATCTCTAAATTTAATCTCTGATTCAGCATCAAGACTACAGAAGTTAGCTAAGAATGTATTAGATGGCGAAGCCACTACAGCAGAGAAACTAGCATTCAGACAGTCGGTATCAACACACGTTGCTATTCAACAATCAGTAGCAGGAATGTCAGCAGAGGCTGGACGTTCACTAAACGCATTTAGAATCCCAGTACAAGCAGGTATGCAGACTGGTGATAAGACAGCAGTATTTAGATCACAACTACAAGAGACATTTGAGCGCTCTGGTGGTGATGACACATTGTACAAATTAGCAGAGTATATTGACAGGAAAAAGAAAAATCTTCTGTCCTTGTTTTTGTGTACAGACAATGCTGTCAGCTCAAAGCGCCTGTGGGCTCGATATTTGTGGGCGAATGAGAATGTCGGTAATATTGTCGCGGGTGATAGCAACTACTGACTAAATTGTCTGTCAAACATCTGAGACGCCTCAGATATCAATCATTATGCAGGGGAGAAATAAAGCATGAAGCAGCGTAATGCATCAATTATGAAAAAACTGGTCCTGGGCCTTCTATTGTCAGTCAGTGCCAGTTTTTCAGCGACGGCAGCTGAGTATGAAGTAGACATAAAGGGTATGCATGCCTTCGTACAGTTCCGCATAATTCATCTTGGCTATAGTGTCATGCTTGGTCGTTTTAATGATTTTGGTGGCAAATTCAACTGGGATAAAAACAATCCCGGTGCATCTTCAATCAGCATTGATATCAAGACTGACAGTATTGACACTAATCATGCTGAACGAGATAAACATTTACGAGAAGAAGAGTTTCTTAATGTTGAAAAATACCCAAACGCCACATTTCGCAGTACAAAATATCATGGTGATGCCAGTGGTGGAAAAATGGATGGCATGTTGACACTACACGGTGTTACCAGGGCGATTACTCTCGACGTTAAATCCATTGGCGAGGGGGATGACCCCTGGGGTGGTTACCGGGCAGGCTTTGAAGCAACAACATCGATTCGTCGTGCAGATTTTGGTATGGAACGTGATCTTGGTCCCGCTGCAGAGACGATGGATTTCGAATTGTTTATTGAAGGTGTAAGAAAGTAGCTAGTGCCATTGGTCTGATTGGCAAGTGATTACAAGCAGGTATAATTTTCATAATTGAACCATATCTTGAAATCCATTTTTGAAACTGCTATCCCCGCATGTAGTAAGCGGGGATCTAGTTAGGGAACTTCTGATCCCGTCCTTAACGCCAGAGCATTCTCAGTAGCGTTCCGTCTTTGTTAAAAACCTGGTGTTTCAAAGCTGCACCAACATGTCCTAATATCAAAATGGCTGTAGCATAAGACATGTAATAGTGTAACTCGATTGCCAGATCTCGCAGCTCCTTGTTTTTGGAAATTAGAGCGGGGATATCAAACCAGTTGAAAACATTTACCGGTTGACCATTGGATGTTGAGATTAAGTATCCTGTAACAGGTAGAAGTATCATCATGGTAAGTAAGCTCATGTGCACGATATTTGCGCTTAGACGCTCCCATTTTTTCAGGTTTGATAATGTATTTGGTATTGGTGAATACAGTTGCCAGCCAATTTTCAGTAAAGCCGCTCCGAGAACAAGCATGCCTAAAGATTTATGCCAATCGAGAGAACGGTTATACCACTTGTCATAGTAAGTCAGATCAACCATGTACCAGCCCAGCCAGATGAGAGCAATTATTGAGATGGCAATAAGCCAGTGAAACAGTTTTGTAAGAATGCCAAAATGCTGGGATGTGTTTTTAATTTTCATGACGAAGACTATTCTTGATTAAACCACTTGACCATTAATAAAGATTTGGTCAATTCTTATTATAATTATTTCACTGAGAGGATATAAGCAATAATACCGCTAAGGATAAGAGGAACAGCGAATATAATGAAATTGACTTCCATTGTTGTACCGGAAGCAATTAACACTCCGCCAGCATAGGGACCTAGCACAGCACCGAAACGCCCAAGCCCGATGGCCCAACCGACGCCAGTTGTTCGTAATTCGGTGGGGTATATTTTTGCAGCCACGGCATATAAGCCGACAAAACCACCTTGCATCAAAAAACCGATAATAAACAGATACACGAAAAGATGATTAACCCCATCAGTATAGGCAAATACGATCATCATTAGC
>ENA-OREN01002461-OREN01002461.1-marine-metagenome-genome-assembly--contig:-NODE-2461-length-18829-cov-6.342257_pt1 | contig 18829 bp, 17 predicted proteins | sample MGYA00248624_ERZ508555 | MGnify/ENA primary metagenome ERZ508555 (study PRJEB26222, sample SAMN06267773) | marine metagenome | isolation source: Saanich Inlet, British Columbia, Canada | place...
GTAGCATTCTTAGAACGGACCGTCTCCCCGGTCTCTACAGAAAACATTTTACAATCAATAGTATAGCTCTTGCCCATTTTACCAATAGAGCCGGATATCATAAACTGGACACCTAAGAGTTGGCCGACTTCTGCCGCACACTCATCCGATGTACATCCGGACTGTTGCAGGCCCTGTTCCATCATAATCTTTTCAACCGCCTTGCGCTCGATAAGTCTCACTGCATTGGTATTGCCGATCTCGGTGCGCATGCGTTCGGATAGAGTTTGTACTTCGGAAGCATCAACGCCTTGGCCTTCGAAGTCTAGAATGGCTACTGTAGGTTTGGTATTCTGACCTATCAGGATACTGATAAAAAATATGATACTATATAATGATTTTTTCAACATAGCCATTTGAGTTAATTCTATGAGACAAAAGGTAAAGAATAATATTTAGTATTTTACAATAATTTTTCCCTATCAATCCAGTACCGCTTAAACCAAAATAAAATACTTATACACATGCTAAACTTTGTATTCCTTCATTGCGGCAATTAAAGCATCCACACCTTCTTCCGGCATAGCATTATAGATGGAAGCTCGAAATCCACCGACGGAGCGGTGCCCTTTCAAAGTCTTGAGGCCTCGCTTGTCACAAAATTGTAAAAAGTTATTATCATCCAAACCGTCTTTTGAAAATATGAATGGAACATTCATAAGTGATCTATCTTCTTCTGCTATTGGAGATTTGAATAAAGGATTTCTATCAATCTCCGAATATAAATTTCCAGCCTTACGCTCATTGATGCCGGCCATGGATTCTAATCCACCCAGATCTTTAAGCCATTTTAAAGTTTCATTCACCACAAAAACAGAAAAAACGGGTGGTGTATTAAACATGGAATCCTTTTTCACATGAGTCTCATAATTAAGCATAGTTGGAATTTCACGATAATTTTTTCCCACGAGATCATCCCGGATGATGACCAGCGTAACGCCTGCCGGCCCCATATTTTTTTGCGCTCCCGCATAAATCAGACCAAAATCTGAAACATTAATGGGCTTAGATAAAATATCCGATGACATATCTGCTACTAGAAAACCATCCGGATTATCCACTTTCGGATATTTTTTATATTGTGTACCATATATCGTGTTATTGCTAGTGATATGTAAATATTTTGAAGCAATATTTTGCTCAATATCCTTTGGGATATATGAATAGGTAGATTCTTTCGAACTGCCAATCACATTGGCCGTTCCGATCTTATTACACTCTGTTTTGGCTTTGAATGACCAGGCACCCGTATCCATATAATCGGCAGTCCTGCCTTCCGGAAGCAAATTCATTGGAATCATGGCAAATTGGCTGGATGCTCCTCCCTGCAGCCATAAAATTTTATAATTGGACGGGATTGATAATAATGTTCGAAGATTATGAGACGTTTCTTCAAAAAGAGACACAATCGGCGCTGAACGATGGCTCATCTCCAGGATGCTTATTCCTGAACTTTTGTATTCTTTGGCCGCTTCGCCGGCAACACTCAAGACCGGATCTGGTAAACAAGCTGGACCTGCACTAAAGTTGTATATAGTCATTTTAATAAATGTGTTAAAATATTATGAATTATTAAGATAGAAATTAAGGTGAGCAAATATAATAAAAACTAAGATTGTATATTTATTCCTGTCATTGCGAACGAAGTGTGGCAATCTACATCAGTTATTTAAACATTTGAGATTACCACGGTTTCTACCGAAACCTCGTAATGACATGCTATTGGGTCATGTTGATTCAAACTGGATGCCGGCTCAGTGACCGACATGACAAAGATAAAAAACCCCGCCAAAGTTATTTGATTAACTATGACGGGGTTTCTTTGATTCTATGAACAGGGTTTAAGGTCTTTCAACTCTATAAGGAATAGACCATACAGCTGTATTATAACCACCATCATCCACAAAAATGGTTGCCAGATCTATTGTTTCGAAAAATGAACGAAATCCACTGCGAATAAATCCGGTACCAGGTCCATGGGCTCGCCATCCTCCTGTATGAATATTATCATTCATGACAGCATCAAGAAAAGCACCTCTATCATTCAGGAATTTTCTACCGCGCATGTTACGAGACCGTCCATAATTTTTGAATACCCATTCGCCAACACCGGAGCTATCCATAGTGAGTTCCGGACCTGCATTCTCAACAGTTACTTCAATTAGATAGGGTGAAAATGCTGTGAAAGTTGGCAGTGCTTCACGATCAATAAATAGATCTCCAATTGAATTGGCTGCAAACGAATAAATCAAATCACCCTGATCCAGACTATCAGAAAGTGCATACACAGCTAATGAAGAAATTGATACTTTATCTCCAGAACCACCCACCATAGGCGTAAGCGCATTCACTCTCCAAACGTATCCATCAGGATTTGAATCATCTTCAATTTGCACAAAGCGTACTTTGCGAACCAAACTGGATGTAAATTCTTTTGAAAAGCTGATGGAATCAATTTGAGTGTGGTCGGTAGTATCAAATGCTTTGACAAATAATTCTCCAGTGATTGCGTAAGTGACCAATCCAATGGCTGTATCGCCAGTAATATCGAATTCGACTGTTCTGTTTCTATCGCTAATATGTCTGCCATAGCGAATTCGATACCCTTCCCCAAATGCCAGGGTGTCTGTCATAATGCGTCCCACCCCATCAGTTTCAAGTCCAAATTCATGATCCAATTCAGCATCATCACCATCCGTTTCAAATCCGTCTACTCCCGCCACATCGTCAGCATCTAAGAGCGCTATAAGTAATGATTCAGTATTAACTGAATTATCATCAACGCATCCGATGAACATGAACAGAGTTATTGAAGTTATTATGAATAATAGTTTTTTCATTTTTGTATCCTTTTGTTTAGAAACCACGTCGTTTTTTACCGCCACGACGTCCTTTCATTTTACCTCGTTTCCCTTTTTTGCCGCGATTTTCCCTGAGTTCTCCACCAATATTTCGCATCATTTTCTGTTTAAACATTCCAAGATTGGCCAACTGCCTGGGAGACAATATATCATCCATTCCCAGAAGGAATTTTGCTTCAAGGTCCACGTGCTTTTTTCTTAATTCTGTGATTTTTTTCACCGTCTCTTTTACATCTTTTTCAGGAATATCTTCATCCTTTTTTAATTTTTGTTTCATCTCCTTACCAAGGGCCCGTTCCATTTTTTTCACTTCATCTAATTCATCTCGATGCTGACGAAATCTTGGAAAGAATTTTTCCGCTTGTTCCGGTGTAAGAGCCAATTCTTCAGTGAGTTTCCAAACCATCATCATTTCCATTTTATCGGATCGTTTATGATCACGATCTGGCTCATCAAAATCCTGTTTTACGGAACCTTCGTGGTCACGATCCCGATGGTCAAAATCTTGTGCGTTTAAGCCACACATTAATGCCACAATTAAAAATATCTTCATAAGGATACCTCTTCTTCCATTTTTATTTCATTTAATAAATCTACTGCTTCCCATAAATCCCCTTCATCTAAAAGAAAATAGGCTAAATCTTCTGTATAAGATTCGTCTACTTCCAGGGAATCAATGGACATAGTCCAAAAGTCAGTCTCAAAATAATCTTCGGTTTCAGTTGAATAATAAATATCTTCATAAATCGGTACACCCAGTTGAGACCATGATAAAAAACCAACAACAAATATCATCATGCAGGATGTCATGATCGTTATTTTATTTTGCTCAGATTCTTTAATACGTCCATGCAATTTTGATAAAAATTGGTCAGAGTCCGAATTGGGATGAGAACTGGACTTCATGTTTAATATTTTTTGCTCAAAATTATTCATCGCTTAACCATTCCTTCAGTGAAGTTACTGCATGGTGATAATTCACCTTGGCTGACCCAACGGACATCCCTGCAATCTCCGCAATCTCTTTGTAAGGTAAATCCTGGGCAATGCGCATCATGACCACTGTCCGCTGTTTCTTAGGGAGTTTTGCAATAGCATCCCACAATTCCTTTCGTGTCCATTCATTTTCCAGGGATGAATCATACTCTCCGCGATCCGGTGCTTCTTCCAAATGTAGAAAATTTTTCCATTTATTCCGAGTGAGCCACGTGTTTACTGTGTTCATATTGACTCGGTACAGATAGGTTGTAAACGCAGATTCAAATCTAAATTTTTTAAGATGTCTATAAAGTTTATAAAAAACATCCTGTGCCAGATCTTCAGAAGCCATTTGATCCTGTGTAATATTGTAAAAGAATCCAATGGTATTGGAAAGATGGCGTCGGACAATTTCATCAAACGCTGATAAGTTTCCATTTTGGTAGTCCTGTATGAGTTCATGGTCATTTTGCATGTCATTTCGTTTTATAAGACGCACATCATAGCCAAAGGTTAAAAAAGTTTTTCTGTATTAACCATTGCCATTTTATCCTTGAGAGAATCTTTCTTATCTTCTATCCACATATTTTTTATTGTATGATTCTTTATGGCAATGCTAACAAAAATACCTACCCCGAATTTTAAGCAATTATCAGCTATAACACACCCTCCCGGTCCACTTATGATATTGGCCGGTGCCGGGACGGGAAAAACATTCACACTTGAAAACCGGATTGTGTACCTCATAGAGCATTATAAAGTTAATCCAAAAAATATTCTCGCTATCACATACACAGAAAAAGCTGCCAGAGAGCTTAAAACCCGTATCGTTAATCGTGTAGGTTCCTACGCACATACGATGACCGTCAATACATTTCATTCCTTTTGTTTTGGTATATTAAAAGAATTCGGTGATGGGTCACTCCCCCAATTATTTGATGAAAGTGAAGCAATTCATATGCTCCTGGAACGATTTGACGAATTACAATTTGAGTCAGACGAATTTCCGTTAGATCCACAGCGTGCTGTAACAGATAGCCTTATTCCCTTTTTTAACCGTATGCGGGATGAATTGATCGACCCAGGGAAAATGGACATTCCTGATGTAGATGAAGATGGACTCATGACCGCAGAGATCGCCAATCAGCTTCGTGACATAAAAAATATTTATCCCCAATTCCAGGACTGGAAAAAACGGATCAATGTGGTGGATTATGGTGATATGATCCTCTCTGCCTATAAACTATTGAAATCTGACCCACTGGTTCTTAAGAAAGTTCAAGATCAATTCCGACACATTATTGTGGATGAGTTCCAGGATAATAATTATGCATTGAACGAGATTATTGCTCTGGTTGCTGGAGAACGAAAATATATAACAGTTGTGGGTGATGATGATCAGGTGATCTATAGTTTCCGCGGTGCCAATTCATATAACATCCAGGCATTTAAGGATCGATATGGTCACCATCCTGAATTTTTACCTGTCTCTTTGGAAGAGAATTTCAGATCCACACAACCCATTCTGAATATTGCCAATGAAAGTATAAAAAATAATGTGGATAGGATGGAAAAAACTCTGCTGTCTAAAGTTAATACTGAACCAATTATGCCTGTTAGATTTTGGGGAAATAAAAATGAGCAGGTTGAATTCATTGTCCGAGAAATATTGACCCTGGTTGAAAATGGACAAAAATATAGCGATATTGCTGTTTTATGCAGAACACATTCCCAATCTGCTACCATCGTTCATGCATTAAATCAGGCAGGAATACCGGTACAAACAAAGTGGCCGAGTTTTTTTAATATATCTTCTATCAGAGATATTATAGCATGGTGCCAGGTGATTGGAAATGGAACGCATCAGGATTCTGCCTTATACCGAATTTTTGAGAAACAGTGTGGATATGAAACGGCTCACTCTCTTTTTCACTCTTTTGATAAATGGGACCCTACTCCCAGGCTTGAGATCATTAAATCAAATAATACATTACAATCAAAATTTCCATCAATTCTGCCTATCCTAGCTTCCATTCAGCATTTTAAAGACATCTCCCCAAAACGATCCGCTGGTGAAATGCTGTGGGGAATTACGGAACATTTGAAAATATTAAAAACATCTGCAAAAAAATACGATCTGGATGATCATTTTGTACTCTTGAATGTGGGAGACCTTTTAAAAAGAGCCCAGGATTTCACACGGAGAAATAAAAGTAATCACAGCCTATTTTCTTTTAATATTTATTTAGAAGCTATGATGACTTCCGGAAAACTACCTTCCATTAAGCCATCTACCTACCGAGACCTTGAAGGTGTAATTGTTAATACAGTTCACGGTGTAAAAGGCGCTGAGTTTCCTGTGGTATTGCTTCCCTTTCAACGGAGTGGCAGTTTTCCGCTCAATTTTCGTTCTACAAAGCGAATCAGCCGACCACCTGACGAATGGCTAGCTTATGCAGAAAAAACTGATTTAACACCCAAAGAGCACCATTACCAGGAAGAACGGCGCCTCTTCTACGTCGCTGTGACTCGAGCCCAGAAAAAGCTCTACATCCTGACACCTGAAAAATCCACATCCAAATTCATTAAAGAATTACCAAATACCCTGATGGAGGACCATCCCATGACAGATCCAGAAAAAGATCTTAAAACCTATTCCGACCTAAAGATCAAATATGAACAGAAATTACAGAAATCGCTTTCGCGTGAAAATTATGATCAGGTGAAAAACTATTCCGATGCCCTTGCGCTCATTGACCAACATGAATCTGGTAAAAAGATTGAATTGGGAGACTCTGATTGGGAAACTGAATTAAAACAAGATATAGCTATACAATTTGAGCCGGGGATTCAGGAACGGATCAATCTTTCGGCCAGCGCTATCGAGACATATAAACAATGTCCACTTAAATTCCGACTCGGACGGATTGATGGCGTACCTCAGACCGCCAGTAAACCTGTATTGGTTTTCGGCAATATTATTCACCGCATTTTACAACGATTTCATGAACCTGACACAGAATTGTCAGAAGAGCGGATTCTGCAATTGATGGATGAAGAATGGAAAAAGGGGGAATTTGATTACACGGTTCGGGAAGAGAAATTCAAGGAACAAGGTAAAGAAATGCTGGTTCGCTATTGTCGAATGGTTCAATTAAATCCACCCAATGTATTAGCGAGAGAAGAATCCTTTGCATTTGATTTGGGACCCATTACTATCCGGGGTGCTATAGACAGAATTGACCAAATTGGCGACGGAACGGCTATTGTGGATTATAAAACGAGCAAAACCAGTACTCCAGCAAAATCAAATCTTCAATTGGCAATTTATTCCATGTATTTGGAACAGTCTGATGATCCAACACTTGGTGGGCTTCCAATTGAAGCATCTCTCCATTTTTTACGTGATGAAGATAAACCGCTTCGAAGCCATTCATTTACATCAGATCAAGTTGGTGAAACGAAAGAAAAAATAGTAGAAGTTGCAGCCGGAATCAGAAATCGTGAATTTGACGCAAAAACAGGAATGCATTGCGACTGGTGCGATTACAAGAGCCTGGTTTGCCCTGCTTGGGAAGATGGTTGATTAGATGAAACTATTTCTTCAGGATCTGATATTCCAGGCGACCGGTAAAATTATCACCCTTAAATGAGATTGTCTTTGGTGATCCAATTAGATTAACAGCTATATCGCTACTCCAGACAATATTTCCCAGCAATATAGGCTGAAATATGGTGTCGCCAGAATCATTCATCATGAACAGAAAAGAAGAATCTGTATTACTTATGCTTAAATCAGCAAGAACCAATGTGGTTAAAATTGTATCTGTGCTGTCTGTTGTTAAAGACAGTTCCCATTCCTTTTCTTCAGAATAATCGTCACCTAATAATGATAATGAAAAATAATCTGTTTCATCCACAATAGCAGGTACGTTTTCTAATAACCCGTCTGAGTGATCCGGCGGTGCCACACAGGAAGAAACGAATAAAGTCATTGCGAGGAATGCATGACGAAGCAATCTTTTCATTTGAATTAACGAGATTGCCGCGCTCCATTTCCTTCCGCTCGCAATGACTGATTTTATGCTGGTCATTCTTCAATTTCCTTTACGTCATTTCCACCCAGTTGCATATCCTTGATCTTATCCATAGGTTTTTCCAGGGCACGCAGTCTTGTACCTCTTAATTCATCATAATGGGTTGAAACGGTCCCCAGGGTTTTCCCCAAAGAATCCAACTTTTCTATAAACTTTATCCATTGTTTTGCAAATACCCCAACTTGTGCCTGCATCTCTCCCGCCTTTTGCTCCATGGCAAAACTGGAAACTGCTTGTCGAATCAAAGACAAGATGGCATATAAGGTTATAGGTGAACAGAGAAGAATTTTATTTTCCAGGGAAAAATCGATTAATTCACTGTCTTCCTGGTTCAGGAATGAATAAATACTTTCATTTGGGATAAATAATAAAACATAATCTACTGTCCCGCCTTCCGTATTAATATAAGAACGCTTTGCCACTTCTTTTACTCGATTCCGAACATCTTTTAAAAATGCCTTCTTTTCCGCTTCTTTTTCTAAATCATTATCCGCAGCCACGTATTTCTCATAGTGCGCAAGTGGAAATTTTACATCCATATTCAAGGATTTGTCATCCGGAAGAAAAAAGGTAAAATCAGGTCTTTCTGCCCCATCGGAAACCTGAGATTGCTCTGAATAATTAATCCCTTCAACCAGACCGATAAAATCAAGAATGTCTTTCACCATTCGTTCACCCCATTGACCACGGGCCTGTGAACTGGATAAAATTTGCCGTAATTGTGAAGTGGTATTCGATAGCTCGCCTACACTTTTCCGAGATTCTTCCATTTGGGATTTAAGAGCAACTGTATTATCAGATAAACTTTTCAAATCCGTTTTCATTTCTTTTAATGTAGAATCAATCAGTTCTTTTTTCTTTCCTAACTCTTTATCCGATTTTCCCACAAGGTCAGAAAATTTGGATTCTGCCAATTTCAAGAAAGAATCCAGATTAGCGTCCAATGCTTCTTTAGAGAGGTTCCCAAATGCATCTTTTAATTGCTGCTGGCTATCTTGAATTGATTCCATTTGTTTTTGGCGTAGAAACCAAACGGCTCCCCCACCTAAACAAGCGCCTAGAATGAATATGATAATTTCTGACATATTATTACTTTTATAAGGTCAATGCAAAATCATCTACAAGAATTCCGGGACAGGTTGTAGCTCCTAGAGATCGACCACCATAGGTTTCTATTTCCGGGTTCACACTGGATTTATCTTCAACTTCAAGAAGTCTTTCTCCAAAAAAATTGTAAAAAGAATCATCGAATCGCATGGTTTCAATTGGGGCAACAATTTCTCCGTTCTCTACCCAAAAACATGCGTACCGCGTTAATCCAGTGATTCGTCCACCAGCGTTGTCACTCCAGTTCAAATAATGAATATTAGATAGATAGAGTCCTTTCCCAATCTCACCTACAACATCATTATGGCTTAAACTTCCTGCAGCCATTTTTGGTGAGCGCATATATTCGCCTGATTCAGCATTATTGGATTCTACGCCATATTCTTTCGCAGACCGGGAGCTCACCAAAGTATTCTTCAATTCTCCATTTTCAATCAAAGATAATTTCTCGGGAGATACTTCACCATTAGAATTGAATTTTGGGCAAAATCCCGGAGAAAAATCTTCAATTACAGAGAATTTTGGTGATAAACGAACATCATCATGTCGCATACGGCCAAAACCACTGCATCCTTGACGTAAAGACGCCTCAGAAATTCCATTCCATGAAAACATGCATAGGAAATCTGCTACGGCGGCTGATTCAAACCAGGTTCGGTACTCGCCTGTATCGATCTTCACCGGTTTTCTTTCCATAAGAGATAGTTTTTCCCGTGATCGCCTCACATAAGATTCATACTCAGCTTGATGCCAATCATTACCTGCAAATGACCCCTTTACCATTTGATGTTCTGGCGTGACCAAAGAATAATCTAAGCTGAATGATTCAGTCTCAAACCAATGTTTTTGACCAAGATTATTTGCATTCCCCCGAAACATTCGGCCATTAGCCCAAATGCCTACAAAATCAGCACCAGACATAGCCGGTAAAAGTGCGTCCACGGCAGTCTCAAATGGAAGACTATCTGCAGTTTTTATTTCATGACTTGAACCAGCATTTTCAGGAAAAACCACAAATGGATCTTCCGGAATTTCTTGTGCTTCCAATCGCATCCGTTCAATTTCAGATTGGCCACGTGCAAGATCTGTATCGAAATTTCCCGAGACGGTAAACCCACCATGTACACTTCTATTATTGACAATAAATTTCAGACCCAAGTCTGCATCATCAACCAAGCCGGTTTGGCGAACCTTTGCGTGATTAAATCGAATGAACTGGCTCTTTTCTCCATCAAAAGACAGGATAAGGTTTTCACCATTATTGAGTTCAGAAAAAAGAGAATCACTTAATTGATTAAATATTTTTTCCATGATTAAACGCCTCCAAAAATTTGAATGTTTTCAAATAAACAGGTTGGTGAAGCATGTCCTACTCTAATGACCTGGTTCGGTTCGCCTTTTCCACAATTGGGTGTACCATAAATACCGAACGTATCAGCATTTCCTACACCTTTCAGACTTCGCCAAAATGGATTGGAAATACCTCTATAATTAGGATTTTTCACTGTTTTAGTCATTTTACCATTCTCGATCAATTTCCCATATTCACACCCAAATTGGAACTTGTTCCTATAATCATCTATCGACCAAGATTTATTACTTTCCATATAAACACCATACTCAACTTGAGAAATTAAATCTTCAAATGAAGAATCGCCCGGTTCGAGATTAATATTTGCCATTCGATCGATGGGTGCCCTGTTCCAACTACTTGCACGGAAATTTGCAACACCATCTAGACCGGACCGAATCTGGCTTTCTTGTCCGCCCAAACCGCGAACCAACAAGCCATCTTTAATTAAATATTCTTTTGTTGCTTTCAATCCGCCATCGTCAAATGCATAAGATGCAAATTCTGATTCCAATGTTGGATCAAAAGTAATATTCATATGTTTCGACCCATATTGCAGTTTTCCAAAATCTTCTAATTTTACAAAACTCCACCCGGCATAATTTCGTTCATCGCCGAGTATTCGATCTACTTCCAGTGCATGGCCAATACTTTCATGAATTTGAAGCATCATTTGGTCTGGCGCAATCACAGCATCCATTTCGCCAGTAGGACAATCATCAGCAGACAAAAGCTCTATTGCCTGCTCGCCAATACGATTCGCATTTGCTAAAATTTCATATTTATCAAAATATTCCATTCCCATTTGCCGACAGGTTCCACGCATGCCGCCAAAAGTTCGAGTCTGCTGATTTGTGCCATCTGCGGCTGTAGCACTTAAATCAAATTCAAACATGAGAAAATCTTGATTAATATCACTTCCATTTGAGCTCACAAAACTGAAGGAAGTTTCAATCACTTGACACAAAGATGAAGCGCTCACTATTTTATCAGAAACCTTGAGTTCATTGTACGCTTCCAGTAGAATTTTATTCAATTTACCAGCAGATAGTGATTCTCTATCCTTCAAGAATGGAGAAACATACGAACCAGTATGGGATGGACGTGCAGATTCATCAAATTGGAAGTTTGCATGACGAGATGCAATGTCTGCCTGTTGGTAAGCCTTTTTAGCTGCAGACGAGATACCCTTTGGTGTCATATTTGGCGTGCCATAATAACCAAATTGCCCATTGACCAACACTTCTACCATGATGCCATGTGTAAACGCTCTACCATTTGCCACCGGTACACCATCTCGGATCATCCTTGGTGTATGAGCTTCATACACTTCTCGAAGGCCAACCCATTGGGCCGGCACATCTACAGCGCTTAATAATTGTTTTATATCAATATCTGATTTCATTTTTTTCTCTCAATTAATTATGATTTGAATTCTAAAAATGGTTTGGGGTCATTTTTCATGGCAGATGTTACTTTTTCAAATGCATCCACCACATCCTGAATATCCTTTTTATCGCCCAAAAGATGATTTTGTTTCAACCAAACTGCTTCTTTTTCTGCAAAGATTTCTGTTTGTGCTAAATTTAAAGATTCATAATCTCGATTCTTTAACCATGGATATTCTTCTTCATTCGTAATAAATAAGGGTTCCCTGTATAGAGGATTATACCCTTTATACGTATAAACACCTTCTGCTTGCATGGCTTTAAAAAATGTTTCTCGTGAAATGCTACTAAATTCTGTTTCATTGTATCTACACATATAAATATGGTTGGCTGACCGAGTAGCACCATCACTCATTTCCATAGGCGTCAAACCATTGAGCCCGTTAAGAAAATTATCCAGTGATTCTCGGTTTTCATCTCGGAGATTCATATCATGAACTAATGTATCCAATTGTGGAATCAACATGGCTGCGTTAAGAGCACTCATTCTGAGATTACTGCCCAAACGATGGTGCTCATACCATTTTCCATTACGAACCCGTCCACAATTATGATAAGAAAAACATGCATCTACAAATGATTCGTCATTCGTAATAATGGCACCACCTTCTCCCGAACTCATATTTTTCGATGACTGAAAACTAAATATTCCACCTAGACCAATTGCTCCAACTTTTTTATCTCCATACCTTGCACCATGTGCCTGAGCCGCATCTTCTATAACCAGCAAATTATGTGTCTCAGCTAATGTCTTGATTGCTTTTAAATCAACAGGTGAACCGCCAATATGAACCGGAAGGATCACTTTTGTTTTATTCGAGATTTTCGATACAATATCATTAGGATCCATATTCCCTGTTTTAAGATCTATATCTGCAAATACTGGCACTGCATTTGCCATGAGAACAGCAGTGGCCGTAGCAATAAATGTGTAAGCAGGAATGATAACTTCGTCACCTGCTTTGACCCCGGCAGCTTTCAACGCAACCCAGAGAGCAGAAGTACCACTGTGTAGAGAAATGCAGTATTTGGCATCGTGATAGTTAGCAAAATTATCGTTGAATTCAGCAATAGTTTTACTGCCAACACCCCATTTCTCATTATTCAAGGTATCTAGAACATGCTCTCGAATCTCATCCGAAGTTCGTGGCCAGGATGGAAATGATTTTGTTCTAACGGGGCTTCCACCAAAAAGTGCTAATTCAGACATTTATAATAGATTACTAAAATTCATAGGCAGGGAAATTACTCTCGATTATGGACTTTTATCAACGACACTGATATTTATTTTTTATGGACAACTTATGAATTATGTGGTACCATCAGTCATACTTCTTTGTCATATCGTCACGTCACTTTACGATTTTTCTGCTCATTTACGCCATATTTACATTCAATCTGCTATTATGTACATCATAATACGTTTGGCATTTAATTTGCCGTAATAGTTTGATTATTTAACAAACAAAAAAGGAGTCAAAAATGACTTTAGTAAAATGGACACCCAGACCCACGTCAATCTTAAATGATATGGATAAAATGATCAGTAATGTATTTGAAAATGACTGGAACTTTCCGGTTCGTTCTAAAACAAATTGGTCACCCCCAGTTGATGTAAAAGAAACAGATGATTCATTCACTTTAACCGCAGATATTCCGGGACTTACAAAAAAGGAAGTGAATGTTAATGTAGCCGATGGCATTGTTTCTATTTCCGGTGAACGGAAATTTGAGAATGAAAAAGAAAACGATAATTATCACTATCGTGAACGCCAATATGGCTCTTTTTTACGCACTTTTAATCTTCCTGAAACTGTAAATGAAGAAGAGATTACTGCTAACTTTAAAAATGGGATTTTATCTATTGAACTTCCAAAACAAGAAGTAGTCCTTCCAAAAGAAAGACAGATTAAGATTAGTTAATCCTTCTCATTTTGAGTGAATAAAAAGGTCAGCCTTTTGGCTGACCTTTTTTTATAACCCAAATAGCGAATTATTTAAAAAAGGTTATAAAATTGGACAAATCGTGTTTATTCAAACCACAACCCCACCGTCTACATTTAAAACTGCTCCAGTGATATAACTAGCTTCATCACTGGCTAGAAAAGTATAAGCATTAGCAACATCTTCCGGCTGCCCCCATCTTTTCAAGGGCACTTTTTCTCCCATCATATTAACGACCTTTTCAGGCATTCCTTCTGTCATATTTGTTTCTATAAACCCTGGTGCAACCGCATTGACTCGGATACCATCTTTCCCTAATTCACGGGCCCAAACTTTTGTTATCCCAATAACACCTGCTTTGCTAGCAACATAATTGGTTTGACCAAAATTACCATGATGCGCAACAACAGATGATGCATTTAAGATTACGCCACTCCCCTGTTCAATCATTATGTTTGCTGCAGCTCTTCCGCATAAATATACACCGCGTAGGTTCACATTGATTACTGCGTCAAAACTGTCAGAATCAAGTTTTTTTAGGGTACTGTCAGCAAGGATTCCTGCATTGTTTACTAATATATCTAACTGCCCAAATTTTGATGATACAAAGTTAAATAACGCATTCACACTTTCTTCATTACTAATATCAGTTTTAATAAAGTGCGCACCCAATTCATTGGCAGTTGATTGACCAGAAACTTCATCAAATTCAGCAATAACAACCGTAGCTCCTTCATTAGTAAATAGCTGCGCTGTTGCTTTACCAATGCCACGTCCACCTCCAGTTATGACAGCAATTTTACTTTCTAATAGACCCATAAAGATTAAAATTCGCCTTCGTGATAGCTAATACTTAGTTTTGTACATTCTGATTGAATATTCCCTTTCATATTTCGCGGACCACTGAAAAACAATCTAGACTTTCTCGATTCATTTTGAGACAGCAACTCCTTCAGTTCAGTAGACCAATCAGGATTTCCAAAACTTGATTTCCCCCACAAATTATCAATCAGGATTACGTCTGTTTCTTTATCTAAAATATTTGTGGAGATGTACATCATTTTTTCTTTCATATTTTCAGGCTGCTTATCTACAAAATAGATGTGATAATGGAAAAAAGTGTCTGCATCAGAGAAATTAATTTCATGTAACAATTTAGTGAACCATTCAAAATAATGGTCATCACTGCTCAGCCAAAATAAATCAATCCGTTTCAGTTTTATATTGTCTGGATCTTTTTTTGATCTCATTGCAATATCCTGTAAAATGGGCGCTATTCGTGATATTCCATGGCCAGCACCAACTAAAATAGCATGTTCCGATTGAAGAATCTTATTGCTTGATGACCCATATGGGCCATCGATTCTTAAATCCCAATTCAGCTCTTCATTCTGGATGAGCCCTTCCACCGTTTCATGGTGAAGTTTTTTTGTCCACCGGTTATTTGACTTTACATGCAGAATAAGATTACCTTCATTGGTATGACCAATAATATTAAATGGATACCATTCCATTTTTGATATATGTGAACAATTGACGTAAACATAATCTCCGGGAGTGAAAGCAAAGCCATCCGGCGCAGAAATAGTAATTTCAATAATTTTTGACGGTAAAAGATGAATCGCTTTCAAATTGACAAAGGTACGGTTCTTTTTCCGATTGAGGAGAATGTTATATAGGAAAATGAGCCGTGGGATAAGTAGCCATTGAAGAATACCAATGTCTTGAACCTGGATACTGCTCTTAAACATCTTTTTTCCTTTAACCTGCTTATCCGTGTCCAAATTCTCATATCGATCCGGGATAAGCCAATTAACAGGATTCACTGCAAATCCGGATATGAAGTCAGGGTAGGCATGAGCTACCTCTAGAAATTCGCCAAAATCGATCGACCCGTTATGATCTGTATCAGACCGTTTGAAAAATTCATCAACAAGCAAGTCCATTTGAAATTCATCATAGTCCAGGTTATTTTCCAAAAAACTTTGTTCAATCAGGATCTTTAGTTCTGCTTTATCAATGAATCCACTATCATCCAGATCATGGAGATTAAAAGCAAATTGTATTTTATCCTGATCAGAGCCAGTAATGACGGTTTCAATGGTATTCATGAACTCTGTTATATCAATGGCACCACTATTATCTTTATCAAAGATGTCAAAAAGCCTATTCGAAATTTCTTCATTTGATATCTCAAGTCCATTTCGAAATTCTGAACGATCAATGAGTTGATCTTCCCCTGCAATTTCCTGGAATTTATTTTTGAGGTCTATAATAAATGGACCTGCGAGTTTTTTGGACGAATTAATCAAGGATGTTTTTCATGTTAAGAGCGTTTTTCGTCCTGTAATTTATTCCTAGATATTTATTTAAAAAGAAAACTTTTTATAAGGATTTTAATATGATTTTTGATTCCATTTTAGATACAATTGGTAAAACACCGGTTGTTCGTTTAAATAAAATCGGTATAGAATTGGATTGCGATCTGTTTGTTAAGTGTGAATATTTTAATCCTGGCGGGTCTGTAAAAGATCGAATCGGGTGGCGCATGGTAGAAGATGCTGAAAAATCTGGGCGTATAAAACCTGGAGACACACTGATAGAACCAACGTCAGGCAATACTGGGCAAGGGATGGCACTTGCAGCAGCAGTAAAAGGTTATCGCTGCATCATTACTATGCCCGAAAAAATGAGCCAAGAAAAGCAAATCTCCTTAGAAGCATTGGGTGCAGAAATTATCAGGACACCCACAGAAGCAGCTTTTGATGATCCGGAAAGTCACATTGGTGTTGCAAAAAAACTCAATGAAGAAATTGCAAATTCTCATATTTTGGACCAATACGCAAATCCTTCAAATCCCAACGCACATTATGATGGAACTGCTCAAGAGATTCTTGATGATTTCGGAACTGATATCCAAATGGTTGTCATGGGTGTTGGAACCGGCGGCACTATTTCAGGCGTGGCTAAACGATTAAAAGAAGAAATCCCCGGAATTAAGATTATTGGTGCAGATCCTGTAGGTTCTATTTTAGGTGGTGGGACTGAAGTTTCATCATATTTGGTAGAAGGAATTGGATATGATTTTTTCCCAGATGTTTTGGATAATTCCTTGATTGATGAATATGTGAAAACAGAAGATGAAGAGTCTTTTCTTATGGCACGTCGCTTGATTCGTGAAGAGGGTTTACTTTGTGGAGGATCATCTGGAACAGCCATGATTGCAGCACTTCAAACTGCAGTCCAGTTGGAAAAAGGACAAAAATGTCTTGTGCTTCTACCAGATGGAATCCGCAATTACATGACCAAATTTCCCAATGATACCTGGATGAAAGAACAAGGGTTTGATGTATAAAATATTAACCTGCTGCCAAGAAAAGATCCTGAATTAGGAATGAAGATTAAGATTTCAATTTTCTTCATTCTTTCTGCTTTCCTTTTTGCGGTAGACAGGGGCTATATAGTCGAAGTAGGCGATATGGCACCAGATTTTGAAATGGAATTCATAGATGGTCAAAAGACCAAACTCTCCGAGCTACGAGGGCAGATCGTGATTCTTCAATTCACAGCAAGTTGGTGTTCTGTGTGTCGCCTGGAAATGCCGCATCTTGAAAAAGATGTTTGGCAGAAATATAAAGATCAAAATGTTTTGCTTATTGGCGTTGATAGGGACGAGCCATTGGAGACCGTTATTGCGTTTCAGAAAAAGATCGGGACCACCTATCCTCTTGCATTGGATCCAGGAGCAAATATTTTTGGATTATTTGCTAATAAAGAAGCAGGTGTCACTCGAAATGTGGTAATCGATAAAACCGGAAAGATCGTTTTCCTTACTCGGTTATTTGAAGAAGAAGAATATCAAGAAATGTTAAGTGTTTTAAAGAAATTAACTATATAAAAGAAAATTATTTCATCAATACCAATTTTTGAACTTGGCGATAATTCCCGCTGACCAATTCTGCAAAATAAACACCACTGGGAATTCTAGCAGCAGACCATTCAATCTCATGTTGTCCAGCCTGTAACACTCTATTAACTAGTGATTCTATGGATCTCCCATTTACATCAAATATTTGTAAAGTTGTAGCATGCTGCGTTTCTATAGGAATATTAAACCGAATTGTTGTCACAGGATTGAATGGATTCGGATATGCTGGAAAAAGTAAAAATTGGTTAGGCTTTATAAAATCATTGTTTATATCAACCATACCAGCATAAAAATTTACATCTAGGAACAAATGTTCATTAGAATTCAGATCAAATATATCCAATTGAACAGTCCCTTCTCCTGCACCGCTTACCCACGCTAAAACCCCACAGGCGCTGGAATCTCCCTGTCCTATTTGGACTGAAACACTATCAATGGTTTCGTTATAACAAATCATACCCAGGCAAACGGATGATGTCCAATTATTCGGAAGATTATTAACCCGTCTAACAACAGCTATGGCAATAGTCCCCGAAGACACGTTATGGATAATCCCGCTGAATGATCCAACAGAGTCTGCACCAACATGAATCTCAGAACTGGTATAATTGAATTCAAAGGATGGATCTCGATTCTCGTCTGCAGCGAGAAAATGAAGGCCAACAATTATAGCTAAAAAACGAATGATTATATTGTTATTCCCAACTTGCAGATCCATACCCAACCATAATAGCGCCGCCCGGGATCTGCTTCATATCATGGTTTATACCAGATACCATGCCATTATTAAAATTTTTATCAAAACCGGTTGGACCGGCCGCATTCCATTCAACTTCACATTCGGAGTCTAATTTTGTCACAGCATAACCGGACACCATGAAATAGCCTCCATCTTCTGTCTTATGAATCCATCCTTTTCCTCCACCAACATAGTCATTATATCTTTTTCTCCATTCTTCATTACCTTCATCATCCGTTTTAACTAATGTTGCATAGGGTGCTGGTTGAGAATATCCAAATAATAAAAAGCCGCCATCTTCCGTTTGAATTAAATCAAGTGGTTCCCACAAACTGGG
>ENA-OREN01002464-OREN01002464.1-marine-metagenome-genome-assembly--contig:-NODE-2464-length-18821-cov-7.084827_pt1 | contig 18821 bp, 20 predicted proteins | sample MGYA00248624_ERZ508555 | MGnify/ENA primary metagenome ERZ508555 (study PRJEB26222, sample SAMN06267773) | marine metagenome | isolation source: Saanich Inlet, British Columbia, Canada | place...
GCATAAGCTCCTTCATAGTCATGATCTAATCCAGTTTGATCATCATCAACATTTTTCCAATGGTACTCACTTTGTAATGAGAATCAAATTCCGGCTATCTTTTTTTGCACGGCGATGAGTTCTTTGATTCCCTTGTCAGCGAGTTTGAGCATGGCGTCCATTTGTTTATCGTCGAAAGGTTCTTGCTCTGCTGTTCCCTGAATTTCAACATAGCCGCCAGAGCCTGTTTTGACTACGTTGAGGTCGACGTCTGCGTTGGAATCTTCTGTGTATTCGAGGTCGAGTAATTTTTTTCCGCCAACGATGCCGACACTGATGGCGGCTACATAATCTTTGATAGGAATTTCATCAATTAGTTTATCTTTTTTCAATTGTTTCATTGCCAGTGCCGCTGCCATGAACGCGCCAGTGATAGATGCGCATCGGGTGCCGCCATCGGCTTGAATGACATCGCAGTCGAGCCAGATGGTTCGCTCGCCTAGTTTTTTCAGGTCAATCACGGTTCGTAAGGATCGACCAATCAGTCTTTGTATTTCCTGAGTGCGTCCTGTCAGTTTTCCGCGTGAAGCTTCGCGTTGTGTGCGGCGATTGGTGGAAGAGGGTAGCATGGAGTATTCTGCTGTGACCCAGCCACTTTCTTTGCCACGAAGAAAAGAAGGGACTTTCTCTTCAACCGTTGCCGAACAGATAACCTTGGTGTTCCCCATTTGCATGAGAACCGATCCTGCCGGGTGCATGATGTAATTCTTGGTTACTTTAATTTTTCTGCATTCGTTCAGGGCACGATCTTCACGCATTTTGTATCCTTCATTGTTTGGGTTTATTTAAAAAAGGAATAAACTATCAGTAAATTCAAACTATTTCAACTCGCTATACCTGAATTATTGTCTCAAATTGTAAGATTGGCTTCAGGTAGGTATTAGTTGTAACTTATTCAATTATTTGATACTGTTAAGTTTATTCCAATGTATTAGATAGTAATCTTCTGATTAATTTTTTTCTGAGCTTTTCTATGGACTCGTATTTTGAAAAAGGGGTGAGTTTAAAGGGCATTCTCTGGGTTAAAGGGGCCGTCCATTTTGATGGGGACTTTGAAGGGGAAATTTATTCCACCAACCATTTTGTTGTTGGCAAGTCTGGAAAAGTTTTAGGGAACGTAAAATCTCATAATCTTACCAATAAGGGTTACATTCAGGGAGACTTATTTGCTGAAAACAAGGTAGCCCTGATGAATGACAGTAGATTGATGGGAGATATTTCTACCTATCATCTGATAATCGATGAAGGATCGAACTTTGAGGGGCGATGTAAGATGATCGACGCGCCTCCCAAAACCATTAAAGAAGAAATTGAAACCCTTGAACGACCTGTACCCGCTTCAACTACTAAAACCCCAAAGCCGTCAAAAGGAACTTCTATCCCGGTGGTTGCTGGTGATTCTCCAAAAAAGAAGATGGCCATAGCCGCGGTAGTTTTATTAGTTTCCGGAGTTTTGTGGTTTGTTTTCAATGACTCAAAGGACAACTTAAGATCATTGTTGGACACTGGGTATAAGTTGGTGGCTGAGAATAAATACTCTGATGCCGAATCCGTTTTTAGAAAGGCATTAAATGTTTCGCGTTCAAATCCTAAGATATATGCAGGGCTCGGAGATATGTATTTTAGCAGCCAACGGTATAGCGAGGCGTTGACACAATTTGAACGAGCGATTGAGTTGAGTAAAAGCAACAGCGAATACCGTATCAAAAAGGCCAAGATTTATTCTGCAATGGGACAGTTGAATGAAGCTGTGGATTCGTATCGGCAGGCGATTGAAGTTGACCCCAAAAATGGCACTATTTTTTATCAATTGGGGATGATTTATAAAGAACAGGGAAAAACGGATAAGTTTCGTGAGTCCATTGAATTGAGTGCCGAGTTGGACTCTAAGTCCTTTAAGCCACATGAAGCCTTAGGTCTGATTTATGCTGAAGGAAAAAAATATAAACAAGCAGTTGTGGAAATTCGCAAAGCCATTGATCTGAAAAAAGATGAGCCAGCTTTGCATCTGACTTTGGGTAAACTATTGCTGGAATCGAATAAGGAAGCCGATGCCATAAAGGCATTTAAGAGTGCAGCGGATTTATTTCCTGAAAATTTTTCTGCGCAGATCAGACTTGCGGATTGGTATTTTGTCAAAGGGATGTTGTCGGAGTCGCTTGAGAACTATAAAGCGGCTGAAGCCATTGATCCGAAGAGTTCGGCGGTTCAAGTTCGGCTGGGGCAACTCTATCTTGATAAGAAACAAATTAAGAAAGCCCGAATGGCTTTTGAAAAAGCAATCAAGCTCAATCCAAAAGATGCGGACAGCCATTATCAGTTGGGTAAACTGGTTGCTGTCGATAAAAAATGGGATAGGGCTCAATCGTTACTTTCCAATGCGGTTTCTTTGAAGGCAGGGCATGCCCCCTCTCACTACGAGTTGGGTAAGGTTTTATTAGCGAAAGGGAAGGTGGATTTGTCGCTGAACCAATTTGATAAATCCAGGGAATTGGATCCAAAAAACTCTGAATACATCATGGGTGTGGCTTCGGTGCTGGTAGAAAAAAAGGAATTTGATAAGGCTTTGGAAATGCTTTTGGCTGTTTCTAATAAGGAGCCTGAAAATACAGACCTTCTTTTTGAGGTTTGTAATGTCTATACGAAGAAAGGTTACTTCACCAAGGCCACGGGTTATTGTGAAAAGATGCTGGAATTAAAACCCGGAGTCTATGAAGCTATGAACCGGCTCGCCTGGCTCTATGCTAAAAAGCAAAAAAACCTTGCCAAGGCGCTTGATCTTTCTAGTCAAACTTTGAAAGCATTTCCTAAACGTCCTGAGTATATTGATACGCTGTCTGAAATTTATTATGTACAGGGAAAGAGCGAGGAGGCAATCACAAAAATAAAAGAGGCTTTGAATCTGGTCCCGAACGACCCCTATTACAAACAGCAACTTTGGAAATTCAAGAACGTAAAGCCTAAGAAACCTGCCGCCTGATTTTAAAGGATACCCATTCCTTTAATAGTTATATAAAGAAAATAAGTTGCCAGCAAAGTTGCTCCGCTTATCTTTCCCAATGAATGTTTTCCGAATAAGATCAAGACAAGTAATAGGCTGGTGATTCCAGTTGCGATGATCAGGTCTGGATGAATGGGTTCGCTTATATTTAGAGGGTGTATTAAGGAAGTAATACCCAGTACCATCAAAATATTAAAAATATTGCTTCCAAAAATATTGCCGATTGCCATTTCTCCATGTCCGCGTCTGGCAGCCATAATGGATGAAACAATTTCCGGAAGGCTGGTTCCAATAGCGACAATGGTGATTCCAATAAACCATTCGCTGATTCCGATATTCCGGGCTATAGAAACTCCGCCGGACACAAGAAGCTTTGCTCCTCCTACAAGAGCGACGAGACCTCCTATTATCAGTAGGAATTGAAATGCGGGGCCTTTATCTGTGAGAAAACCTATTTCGTCTTCTAGTTCGGATGATAGGTCTTCTTTATGGCTGAGTGATCTCCAGATATACAATGCAAGAAGAGACACCATTATGGCTCCTTCCAAGCGGTGAATTTTAAGATCCCAAGCCAAGAATAAAATCAAAAAGGCGGCGAGTAAAAAGGGTGGATACTCACGGTTGAACCTTTTCGAGGCGATGACGATAGGGGCAATCATGGCCGTTATACCAAGAACCAGACCAATATTGGCGATGTTACTGCCAATTACGTTTCCCATTGCCAGCTCTGGGGCCGCATCCAATGCGGCGAGGATGGCTACGGCGAGCTCTGGTGCAGACGTTCCAAAAGCAATAACAGTAGCTCCAATTACGAATGGACTGATTTTTAAAAATCGGGCAAGACGCGCGCTACCCGTTACCAGAAAGTCCCCACCATAAAAGAGTAGAGCCAGTCCTACTAAAATGTTCACTAAATCCAGCAAAGTTGATTAATCCCTTAAGAAAGAAAACTCAAACATGAGGGCATCATAACATCATCGTTATGTTGGGAAAAGAATGCAGTTGGTTATTTGATGATTGTTTTAGGATAACCCGCGCGCGCTAGTTTTTCCTGAGCGAGTTTTGCTTTTTCCTTGTTTGGAAAAACACCAAGCTGAACAAGATAAGTTTTGGTTTTGCCTTTAGACACGACATGAGTCAATGGTGAAAACCCTTTTGCCTGTAATTTTTTCATTGAGATGTCGGCGTTTTTCTTTGAAGAAAAAGCCCCGGTTTGTACAAAAAATCGAGTGTTGGTTGGAGATACGGTTTTTATTTTCGCTTTAGGTTTGATGGTAGATTTTGTTGCCTTCTTCTGAAATTTGGAAGAAGCTTTTGGCTTTCGAGTGGGTGGTGTCTTTTCCTTCAGCTTTATTTCTGCAGGGGCCACAGTATTTTTGAGTTCGGGGACAGGAATGTTTGAACTTCCGTCTTCGACAATCGGTACCTGTTTTGCAAGTTTGTCTTCAGCAGATTCTATTTTCTTACTGACTGGAGCAGGTGCTTCGGGTGTTTTTAGACCATTAATTTGTAGGTATACCAGGGCTAGTAGACCAAAACCGAACATGGATATTGAAAAAAATCGGGAGTTTTTTGAACGGATTTTTTTTTCCGCTTCCATCTCCGCTTCTATTTCAGCATTTTCAATTAGATCATCGATGTGTTTATTATATTTTTTTGTCTCTTCTGGGAGGTGTTCGATTTCCGTAACAGGTGATTGTTCTTTCGTGTCCATCATGTTGGGATTGCCCCTGATAGTTTTGGTTGAAAATTCGTTGTTTTAAATAAAGTGGTGTTAGGCTATGATCTTGATGCAACTTGCATTAATTCTATCCCTAACACTATTAAAATATATCTGATAACCCCTTAAATGTCAATAAGATATGGCTGATACTGATCTGACAGTAGATCTTGGGAAACTGGTTCTCGACAATCCGGTAATCGCGGCTTCGGGTACGTTTGGCTATGGACTTGAGTACACGGATTTTTTGGACTTGAACGACCTGGGTGGTTTTTCCACGAAGGGACTTTCGATCAACCCAAAAATCGGGAATCCGGTTCCTCGAGTTATTGAAACTTCTTCCGGAATGCTCAATGCCATTGGGTTGGAGAATATTGGTCTACAGGTTTTTTTGTCGGACAAACTACCCCAACTAAAAAATTATAAGACACGGATCATTGTAAATTTTTTCGGGGACACCGTTCAGCAATATGTTGAAATGGCTTCAGCCTTATCCAAAGAAGAGCGGATTGATGCGCTGGAAATGAATGTCTCATGTCCTAATGTTGAGGAAGGCGGATTGCAGTTTAGTTCTGATCCTACGGTGTTGCGACAGGTAGTGGAAGCGACTCGCAAGGCAACTGACAAATTTCTGATCGTTAAGTTGTCTCCGAATGTAACGGATATAACTGTACTGGCGAGGGCTGCTGAAGATGCTGGTGCAGATGCCTTGTCGGTTTGCAATACTTTCGTTGGAATGAAACTCGACCTCGAATCTGGAAAACCCTATCTGGCAAATCGCACCGGGGGGCTTTCGGGTCCGGCGATCAAGCCGCTGGCTCTAAATCTTGTCTATCAGACAGTGCGGGCTGTAAAAATTCCTGTTATCGGAATAGGTGGAATAGCAAGCAGTGAAGATGCTTTAGAATTTTTAATGGTAGGTGCTAAAGCCATACAGATTGGTACTGCAAACTATATTGATCCAGCAGTGACGGTGAAAGTTTTGCGAGGAATTCGCGACTGGTGTCGACAAAATCAGATTGCAAAATTAGCAGATTTGAAAATATTAGAATAGGGAGTCACCTATAGACCCGCGGAACTCTCTTGCCAACATTGCATAGAATTTCATAAGGAATGGTATTGCTTCTCTTCGCTAATTCTTCCACTGTAATTTCTTCCTCACCCTGTTTACCAAAAATAACTACTTCGTCTCCCATCTGAACATCAGGGACTTCGGTGACATCAATGAGTATCATGTCCATGCAAATGGTTCCAACCTGAGGAACCCGTTTGCCTCTAATCAAAACTTCCATGTTGTTCGAAAGGTTTCTATGTAATCCGTCTGCGTAGCCTATGGGGAGAGTGGCAATGACGCTGTCTCTTGGAGTGAAATATTTTCTGGAATAGCTAAGGGGCTGACCTTTTTGTACGGATTTTAGGAGTATGATTTTGCTTTTCCACTGCATGACCGGTTGAAAATTTTGCAGGTTTTCTTTTTGACAAATTTCCTCCACGACAGAATTCAAAATAGGCGAGGGTAGAGCCCCATATAGGATAAGTCCCGGTCTTACCATTTTTGATCGGCTCTCAGGAAACCGGAATAAGGCGGAAGTATTGGCCAGATGGGTAAGAGGGGGCATTGTTACTCCTGCCTTTTGTAATTCAGAAAGTGTTTTCTGGAATAACTCAATTTGTTGCGTGGTGATGGATGTGTCTTTATCGTCTGCGGAGGAAAAGTGGGTCGATAAAGCCTCTAACTTTAAGGTCGGCAAGTTGTTAATGGTTTTAATCAGTGGCAACAGATTTTCAGGAAGGACGCCGAGTCGGTTCATTCCCGTATCCACTTTGATGTGTACATTCACAGTTTTCCCCTGCTTTTCTGCTTCTTTCGCAAGTGCTTGAGCTAAATGAGGAGTGCAGAGAATGGTTGCAAAGTTATGACGAACTAAATCCGCTACTTCATCGGGGAAAATACTTCCCAGGATAAGGATGGGCTCGGTAATATTGTTTTCCCTCAGCTCAATTCCTTCTTCGATGATGCCTGCACCGAGATATTCCACTCCTGTATCAACAGCGGCTTTTGCGCAAGGGATGGCACCGTGTCCGTAAGCATCGGCTTTGATAACAGCCATGATGCCGGTAGCCGGACCTAAACCGGTAGACGGTTCTGTGATAGCTCTCAGGTTTTGAAGGTTATGTTTAAATGCCTTCAGATTTATTTCAGCAAATGTTGCTCGATGATGAGCCATAGATTGAGGGTGGGGGTGATTATTGTTTTTCGGTGGAAAAATTATTCCTTACGGGTTCTGCCTGTGCTGGATAACCTACCGCTTCTTTTTACAACCGGGCCTGCAGTGCGGACAGCTCTACAGCACATATTATCTTCATCTTTGGCTTTTTTGCGAACCTGGTAAGCTCGGTCACTATAAAAATTATAGGCCATCGCATTGATCCCGGTTTCTTCCTGGCACCAATAGTTCGAGCCGCAACCTTCTGGGAACTTGAAATCGATATGGACGATGTCTCCATTGAAATCCGAGTTCTTACTTTCGTGGTCATAAAGGTTCCTGCATTCCTGGCTTTTGGGTAGCCGCCAGTCTTCGTGCCCTGCGAACTTTTGTTCGTTCAGCCAAGCCGTAAAGTTATTGGCACCTTTCCAGGCGCACCATTTTTTACGCATTTGATAGCTGTCTTCTTTTGTCCACATCAGGTTGTAGCGGGTGTCCGATATTGTGCCGTCTTCGTTATCTTTAAATCGTTCTTCGTTTGCCATGATGGATTAATTTAACTTGGAATGTTGTAGTATAATTTACTGGTTTAAAAACAAGATGCCTTATAATAATATCAGGCTTTTATAAGGGCAAAGGTTTTTTATTAATTTTTTTCCGGGTTTGACCTGGTTTGATGGATGGAACATTATGGCGAAAATTGAGATTCAAAGTTTTTTTTACGACATACTTCACTGCAGAAATAAGATAATGGCAGCTTTTGACAAATGGGATGAGAAATATGATGAGGATGAACGTGGTGCTCTGGTCGCCGGAATGCGCGAATGTAAGGACGCAGAGCTCATAAACATGTTGATGAACATTCAAAAACTCGCGGCCGGGTATGATCAAATTAAAGAGTTGATGGATAAAGCAGAACAAGACGAAGTCGATGCCGCCATGGAAGACGACGACCCTGATGATGAAGAATTCTAATCGCTGGTATGATGCTGTACTCTATACGTCAATCACGAGAGGAGTTATTGAATGTTAAGTGGGTATCCTGTTGTGGGGTCGATGATGATTCGGGTGAGGGTCTTGTGACCCCCGATCCATAGGGAATGGTCTTTTGCCGATTCCAGGCTGAAGATGAATTTTGATTCGAGTCCATTGATTCGCGAAAAGTTCTGGAACGTTTTCCCGTCAAACAAACTCAATCCATTGTTGGTGCCAATCCATAATTTCCCAGCATGGTCTTCTTCAAGAGCGAGAATGAAATTTCCGGGCAACCCTTCTTGAGTGGTAAAGTTTCTGAACGTAAAACTTTTCGTGTCGAGTAGGCTCAGTCCTCCCCCCCAAGTTCCAATCCACAACCGGTTTTGTTTGTCGAGGTGCATAGACACAATGTAGTTGGGTTTGTAATCTGCAGTCTGAATATTTGGAATGGCAGGTGAGGCTTGGGTGGCGTGATGTTGTCCCTGAAACAACGGCATAATGGCTTTATTGTTCTGCTTTACCTTTCCATAAGATGCACCGAGTCCATTTGTATGGTTGAAAGATTTCCACTCTCCCTTATAGTAAGTGGAAACACCCGATTCGGTGCCAAACCAGACCCGGCCTGATTTTTCTATGTCCAAAGCATAGACCCAGTCGTCGATCAAGCCTCCGTTGGAATTTTCTACCGTAAGAGTTTTCCAGGAACTTTTTTGATTGGAGTCCCATTTTGAAAAGTTTACTCCACTCCAGGTTGCCAGCCAGATATTTTCTTTTTCGAATTGGATGTCGTAAATGAAAGCGTCGTTTAATCCATCAGGGGTATTTTGGTTTTCCCAATTGGATCCATTGAAGTGACTCAGTCCACCGCCATAGGTACCTACCCAGGGCAGATTTTTTTTGTCGATGGCGATTGAGAAAATGCCATTACTTAGAAGTTTATTGGTGTTGTCATAAACTTCGATTTCTTCTTGGCCCTGAGTGTCATAGCGAAGCAGTCCGTTACTGGTGCCTATCCATAGATATTTCCCATTTTCTTTGAGAACTTTTATGTTTCGGGTATTTATAGTAAAAGTTTCTTTCTTTAAGATATGAGGGTAGGGTTCCCCAGAAGTTTTTTTTGCAACCTGTTTTTCAAAGGCAAAAGAATTCTCATATTGCAGAAATAGAATTATAAGAATGCAGGCTACCCATCTTACTTGTTGCGATAGGCAGTGGAGTTTTGTTAGCATGGTCGTTTTCTCAGGTCTCGAATAAGATTAAAAACTATACAACATTCATTCTGTGTTTGTCATTCCTTTGGGGATGTTGCGATTGCGTCCCACAAAGCAAGGCTTACGAAGCAGATCAGATGATTCTGGTTCCCGCTGGGGAATTCATTATGGGAACCAATAAGATTGATACAGAGGATACGCATAAAAAAATCGGTGCGGTGAAACCCCTTTATCTGGACCAACACCCCGAACGGAAGATTTTTCTCGATGAATACTATATTGATCAATATGAAGTGACAAATGCGGAATACAGCCATTTCTTGGAAGTTAGTCAATTCACCGATCTTCCGGCTCATTGGCAGGACGGAGTTTTTCCCAAAGAGCAGGGGGACCACCCTGTAACACAAGTGACTTGGTGGGAGGCATGGTCTTATTGTCAATCGAACGGCAAACAATTGCCGACAGAAGAGCAATGGGAAAAAGCAGCTCGCGGTCCTGCTGGATTGCCCTTTCCTTGGGGTGAGAAATATATTAAGGGAAAAGCCAATGTGGGAATTGAAGGAGATCGGAAAACAATGCCAGTCACGGCGTATCCAGAAGATGCTAGTCCTTACAAAGTAATGGGTATGTCGGGCAACGTTATGGAGTGGACTTTGGACTGGTACCTGCCTTATCCCGGGAACACGAGAAAAGAATTTCGTTTTGGAAAAGTGTTTAAAGTTTTAAGGGGGAACGGTTTTCAGAAGGCGGGGCATTATTTTCTGGAGGCCTACCGCTATTCGTTTTCCAGAACCGAGGCAAACCCGAATGATTTTTTTGAAAACGTTGGTTTTCGCTGCTCTTCTAAGTATTAATCCAGAGGGTATTATAAAACTTCGATATGGCTTAAACTCTATCGGTCATCGTACAGATGACCGTTTCTTTTGCAGTCTAATCATTGAAAGGGTGATTTTATGCGATGGTATAATGTAATTGTTTTAACGGTCTTAGTATCTTTGTTTGGCATCTCAATTCAGAATTTAGAGGCGGCGGGTGCTAAAAAGGGAGATAAAGTGACTCTCGAATACACGGGGATGTTGAATGATGGAACTGTGTTTGACGCTTCCAGCAAACATGATAAGCCTCTGCAATTTGAAGTCGGCGGGGGTCGTGTGATTCCTGGATTTGATAAAGCTGTTACGGGGATGAAGCTAGGTGAAAAGAAGAAATTTACCATCGCTCCAACTGAAGCCTATGGCGAACCAAATCCGAAGTTGATTAAAAAAGTTTCTAGGAAAGAAATACCACAAGACAGAAAGCCAGAAGTAGGAATGAGCCTTGTTATGGGAACTCCTCAAGGGCGGCAGATGCAAGCATTGATTACCGAGGTTACCCCCGAGTATATTATTTTGGACTTGAATCACCCTCTGGCTGGGAAGGCTTTGACCTTTCAGATCAAGGTTATAAAAATATCCCATTAATTTTTTTTATTTTTGAAAGGATGATCCATGGTAAAGAAAGATTCTGTTGTTAGCTTGTGTTATTGCCTTAAAAATGCGAATGGAGAGGAACTGGATCGAGCTGATAAAGATAAGCCGTTTGCTTATTTGCATGGTAACGGGCAAATGGTCCCGGGATTGGAAAAAGAACTGGAAGGATTGGCAGTTGGAGATAAAAAGGACGTCACGGTTTCTCCTGCTGAAGGTTACGGTGATTTAAACCCACAACTAAGGATTGAAGTTGATCGATCGAATTTCCCGAAAGAGGCTGATATTCAGCCTGGAATGCAATTTGAAGGTCAGGGAGATGGAGGTACTCGAACCGTTTTTACTGTTAAGGCTGTGGTAGGGGATAAAATTCACGTGGATGGCAACCATCCTCTGGCGGGCGAGACTTTGCATTTCTCCATCGAGATTACTGGAGTTCGCGATGCTACTCAGGAAGAATTGACTCATGGCCATGCGCACGGCGAAGGCGGAGCGCATAACCATTAATAATGGCTGCCTCCAAATATTAGTGGGCAATTCAAAAAAGCGTACTATTGCCTTACAGGTATAGACTTATTATTCGGTCCGCCGGTTATGCGAGGATGGTGTTTTCCAGATTTGCGTCTTTGGTAATTGCTTTCGCTAGATTTGCATCCACGAGATATGCGTCAGACAAATTTGCTTTGGTGAAATTAGTTCCGTGTAAATTTGCTTCGAGTAGAAACGCATTTTTAAAATTTGCACCTTCGAAATTTGCATAGGTGAGGTCAGAGCCTTCGAGGTTTACTTCTTCCCATTGCACACCCGCGCATTGAGCATCTTTCAAATCTGCACCTATCAGGTTCGAGTTGGTCATGTTGACATCTGTGAGGGTGCAGGAATTGAGGTCGGCATATTTAAGAATAGCGCCTTTCATATCTACTTCAGTCATTTTTGAAAAGCTTAAGTCAGAGCCTCTGGCATTGACACCTCCGAACCGGGATTTCGATATGATGACTTGCTTGAGGAAGGCGTATAGCATTCTTGAAAATGCAAAATTGCAATTATCGATTGTAGTGGAATAGAAACTTGAATGGTCCAGGTTGGTACCTTGGAAGTCGCAATCACTTAGCTTTGCCTGGGAAAAATCACAATTGGTAAGGTTTGCATTTTTAAAGTTGCAGCTCATAAGGGTTGCATCTTCAAAGGTCACGCCTTCGAGATTTGCGCTTGAAAAGTTTACTTTCTTGATTTTTGCATTTTTGAAGGAACTGGAACCCAGAGTAGCCTGGGAAAAATCTATGTCACTCAGTTCCGCTTCTTCCATAACCGTTTCCATCAATGTGGCAAAGGCAAAGCTGACCCCATTCAGACTTACCCCCTTCAGGTCGAATCCGCTAAAATCGCCACCATCCTGCTTGGGTTCTTTTAGGACTAAAGATATGATTTCGTCTACATTTGACATTTAAATTTATTCTCTCTGTTCTGATGGTGGAAGAAGGGCGTTCATGTTTCGCTGAATTCTTTGCGGGTTTACCCGGTCATGGATACCTATGGCACCCACTCTTATTGACCGAAATATTTTTCCCTCTGACTCTGTTCTGTGGCTTAACTTCGTGGCCAAAGGAATCAGTAATAGATTGGCCAGTATCAGGCCATAAAAAGTTGTCATCAATGCTGTTGCAAGGGCCGGTCCAATGGTGGAAGGGTCATCAATATGCATCAACATTTGGATAAGACCAATGAGCGTGACAGTCATTCCGAATACGGGAGATTGAACAGCCATGAATCTGAGAAATTTTTGTCCTGCGTTATGGTGGTCCATCAAAGAGTTGAGTTCTCTTTCCATAAGTTCGTAAATTTCTTTAGCATTATACCCGTCGACGATCATGGCGATACCGTTTTTTAAGAACCGATTGTCCAGTTTAGCTTTTTCATTTTGTGTTGCTGTAGCCACTGCTATGAATATCTTAAATTGTGATCTTAATTAGCTTGCAACCTTTTTTGATTGAGCTTTGTACTTTATCAGCAGTGAACGGATAATGTAATTATTCAGCCAGTCTATTTGTAGTAATTCTTTTCGGCCGCTGGGAATATAAACCTTAAGGAAATCATCCTTATTAACCTTTTCGGGTGACAATTGCGGGGTCAGTTCGCCAATACATCGGCCCATACAGTTTAACCCTATATATGTTTTACAAAATAGTTCGCCCCACGAAGTAAGATAGGTTGTTGTGATACTTTTTATCCTTTCTATTCGTCCGGATATAAACTTGTTTAATTCGTCACTATTCTTACAGTCCTTGATATTTCCCATCGTTATTTCAGGTGGCGGAGGCGTGCCAAAGTCGATTAACATAAATAGTTGATTGACTTTTGCATCGTCTAGCAAATCTTCATTTGACAGAGCAGCTATATTTGTAGAAGCAATAAACTGCCTTATTTGATCCAGTAATACTGCTAGATCGCTATCTTTCATAGCTCCTTCATCAGCTCTTAATATAATTTTCGTGTCTTCATTGTAGAGATTATTGAAAACCGTAAAGGCCATTAAAAATGTTAATGTTTTGGATTTTTTGATGATATCGTCATCTTTTATTTGGTCTAGAGACTCTCGAGTTCTTCCTCTAATCAAATACCATGTGGCTTTGTCGCGTGAGGTTTTTTGTTCCAGTAAAAATGTTAATTCCGTTTCGGCGGTTTTCCCATCTACCAGTGCGCCGAGATTATCTACTTTATTAGGAGCGGTTCTGTAGAAACTGAACAATTTTCGGCCGAGAAGATGGGTATCTTTTTCTGTTATCAAACTTTCACTTGGGTCGAGTGTTTTGTTCTTTTCAGAAATGTTTTTGTAAGACGCCATCAAGATTTTGTTAATCCTATTTCCGAGATCAACTTTATGCATCATTTGCCAGTTGGAATAATCGTTGAGACGCTCTAACTTTTTTGAATCCCAACCCCATTCTTTCAACATATTTATCAGAGTATTTTTCCTCCAGATTTTGCTCCCTTTTCCCAACTCATCTGGCTCAATCTGGGTGCCCACCTTAAGATAAAAAGCGTGTCTTAAGGCATCCACAGACTCTTCATCTTTAGTTTCTTTAAAAAACTGTTGAACACGTTCGAACATTACCAAGTATGGGTCTATATCTAGATATGGAACATCGTTAAAATATTTGTCTTTTACCTGATGGCACAGGAGATTAAATTTGGTATCTCCAAACATATACTCTTCGAGTATTCCCATTTTCATAAGTGTTTTGAAAGGGGATTTGAAGGACTTGATCAAAGCCCATACAGCACCACCAAAGTATTCTCCCTGCGATATGTCATCAACATTTCCCATATCGATAAACTCTTCTTGTTTTAACAGAGTGTCTCCATTTTGCAATTTCTGGTAGAGTTCGTCGTATTTGTCATCATCGGAATCAACGGGAGAAATCAGCCAAAAAGGAATTTTTCCAGCAACTATAATCATGGTTCTATACATTTCCTCTTTCAGCAGCTTGGCGAGTGCTGAACCCGTGCTTTCGCTATCACTTTCACCGAAGATATTATTTTTTACTTCTTCGGAGTCATTTATGAAAAAATGGGTTTCTAAGCTGTAGTTATCCCAAGTCCACGTCTCAATAAGGTTTAGCTTTTTCTGAAAAAGCTTCATGCTTTCTTCCGTGAAGTCGCTTTTGTTTATCAGGAGGGTATAGTCCAGATCAGACTTTTTGGTTTGCGCGATGGATCCGACACTTCCCATAAGAAGGGCGGTGTGAATAACCGGGTTTAAATTCACGTTTCTGCGGAGAATGACATTTGGAAACATTTTCTCCAGGGCATATTGTGCTTCCTGATCAAGAGTAAAATTATGTATTCCGCAAGGCGGGTCGCCCTCAAAATAGCCGGGTAGGCCTTCCTGGTGTATATGCAATAGCCTTGGAATGATCAGAAAGATGGTTTGGTCAATTTCAGAAAGGGTGACTAGATTACGATGGATTTTAAACCTGTTGAACCGTAGAAATGATTGCCGGTTGTCATGAAGTGCTTCCATGTCAGGTTTCTTAAGCTTCTCTTTGGCCTTTTTAATTTGTTCTTCGTGAATATCGATCGGTGGGCTCTCGGGTGTTGTGATTTCTGCAGGAGCCGACTCTGTATTTTCTTCTTGAATGTCTTCGGGGATATCCATTTTATCCTTGCCTGTTGTTAAGCCGTCTAATTGAACTCAATTATTTATTATAAATCTTTTTCGTTTATCAAATAAAAAGCAAAATACTATTTATTTTGTTGGGGATTACTTGATGGCTCATTTGCTTTTAACCCTGAAGCCAGATCACCCCCCGTTTGTCGAGTGAACTGTGCTTCTTTTTTAGCTACTTCAATAGCTTTAAGTATTTTTATTTCCATACGGTTGTTTGCGGCGTGGTTGTCATCGTTAGTATTTTCTAATATATGAGGTCTCTGACTTTTTTGGTAACTTTTCCAGTCTCTTCTGTCACTTTGCGCAACTCGACCAAATTGATTTTGAGTTGCTCCTTGAACATCTGAATGGAATCCATATATCTCATATAATCATCCCTTATTTCAGTTACTTATCGGAAAAAGGAGGGAAAAGGTTATAAAAAAACAACAATTTATGGCCAATTCTCCCAACTGAAACAGTGGTGGAATTTTGCTGAAAGGGTTCAGCAGATATTCTCTATTATAATAGCAATCTAAGGCAGGATGTGGGTTGAAATAAGTGAAAAGTATCCAGCTTTAATGCTATACATGAAACGGGGTATAATTTGCAGTCTAATTACTTTAGTTATCCTCTTAAGAATATTTCGGTAACTATTTGAATTTATTGGCTAAAATATGAATCAGTTGTTAAATCCTAGAGTAGTGACCGTTCTCTTTTTGGGGTTTTCCTCAGGGCTTCCATTGGCCTTATCTGGAGGTACTTTACAGGCATGGTTGACGGTTGAAGATGTGGATATTAAGACGATAGGGCTGTTCAGTCTGGTGGGGCTCCCCTATACGCTGAAATTTCTTTGGTCGCCTTTGATGGATCGATTTGTTGTCCCGATTTTTGGGCGGCGCAGAGGATGGATAGCTCTCTCGCAACTGGCTTTGATCGGTCTCATTCTGGGGATGAGTGTGACATCGCCGCAAAATGGACTCTGGTTTCTTGCATTACTCGCTTTTTGCCTTACCTTTGTTTCTGCATCACAGGATGTGGCGATAGATGCCTATCGTACGGAGGTGCTCAGAGAGCGGGAACGGGGTATGGGGGCCGCTGTCTCTGTTACTGGCTACCGGGTAGCGATGTTGGTCTCGGGAGCTCTGGCTTTGATTTTGTCTGAGTATCTAGGATGGCGTGCCACCTATATGCTCATGGCTTTGATCATGTCCATAGGAGTGGTGGCAGTTTGGCTGGGGCCCGAACCTGAAGACCCTGGCACTCCCCCCGCTTCAATGAAAGATGCCGTCGAAGGCCCCTTTAAGGAATTTTTTTCGCGTACCGGTGTTTGGTCTTTATTGGCATTGATTGTTCTTTATAAATTGGGAGATGCTTTTGCTGGCAGTCTGACCACTACATTCTTGATTCGAGGCGTGAATTTTTCTGTGGGGGAAGTGGGTGCCATCAATAAGGGAATGGGCTTGGCGTCCACCATAATTGGGGCCCTTTTTGGTGGTGTTCTCATGGCGAGGTTACGTTTGTTCAAGGCCCTCTTAATTTTTGGAATATTGCAGGCGGTATCGAATCTTTCATTCATGGTTTTAGCTTTGGTCGGAAAAAGTTATCCACTGATGATTTTTACCATCGCCTTTGAAAATCTGGCGGGAGGAATGGGAACGGCAGCTTTTGTCGCATTTTTGATGATATTGTGTAACCACAGTTATACGGCTACTCAGTTTGCCTTACTCTCAGCCTTGGCTTCTTTGGGTAGGGTGTTTGTGGGGCCTTTATCAGGTGTGCTGGTAGATGGAATGGGTTGGACTGTCTTTTTCTTTACCACATTTCTATTTGCTCTGCCGGGATTGGTTTTGCTGTGGGTTATGAGAGAGGTGGTGAAGGGAACAGAAGCAGCCAATGAATCATGACGGAGTTTATCTATCTGCATGGTTTCGCATCAGGACCCAACTCGAATAAGGCGTGTGTTTTTAAAAATCGATTCGAAGAGTTGAATATTCCACTTCATGTTCCCGATTTGCAAGAGGGTGATTTTGAAAACTTGACCTTGTCGCGCCAAGTAAAGTTAGTTCAGAATATAATAGATGCTGAGAAACATAAAAGTTTCGCGTTGATTGGAAGCAGTATGGGTGGGTATCTGGCCAGCCTTTTGGCGCAAAATAGAGAGTCGGTCAAAGCACTCTATCTCATGGCTCCTGGTTTTAATTTCTTGAATCGCTGGAGGCAAAAACTGAAGCTGGAAGAGAAATTGTCTGAAACGACATTAATTCCGGTATTTCATTATCGTTACAATAAAGAGGTTTTCTTAAACACCCATTTGTTTCGAGACGCAGAAACCTGGGAATCGCTTCCGTTGGAACGAAATATCCCCACTTTTATTGTTCATGGTTTGCACGATGAGACAGTGGATATACAGGAGTCGAGAAACTTTGTTAGCAAGCACCCTTGGTGCCAGTTGCGTGAACTGGATAGCGATCACGGTTTGTTATCTTCGGTTGACTGGGTTGTGGAAGATTGCATTCGATTTTTTAAAAATCAGAGATTGTTATAGGGGACACAATATTTGGTCAACTTTATCGGGAAGGAGACGCGGGTAAAAAAGTGGCAAATTGCCGGTTTTCTTTCAGCCCTCGGATAAAGCAGCATTTAATAGGCATTTCTTTCAAAAGGTGTTATTTCACCATACTCCATGACCTTAGGTTCCTCTGCTTCTAATTCTTTTTTGCTTGCCGCTATCTGAACGCGTTTTCTCATTTCTACAATTCTTTGAGCCTCTTCCTTGGCATCAGCAATATTTCTTTCTCTATAGTTTTTTACTGCAGTCGCAATTTTTTCTCTCATGGCTTTTTTCTTTTGTGACTGAATTTCCTCAATGCGGGTTCTTTGATTTCCCACCAGATAAGAAATCACTACCTCTTCATTTATCTTTATTTTTCTATATCCTTTAACAAGTTTACGGATGGCTTCCTCTTTTTGCTGTTCGGTCGTCTTCATATTGAAGTCCCAGTCGAGTTTGTAGACAGCGAGTTCGGCGCGGGCGGCACCATGGCGATATTCCTTCTGTTCATCTACTTTTAAAGTCAGGGTACCGTTTTTAACTTTCAACATTGAATAGGAGTCCACCATCGGGTGACCATGAAAACGGTAAACGGAGCTCAGTTCCCTGGCTGCAAGGTCCATAATGAAAGGATTCATTTTAAGACCGTTACCCAGATCAAAATGCTCCCGCAACGATTGTGCGTCGATCAAGGTATTTCCTTTAATGCGAATCTTTTTTACAAAAGGCTCGCTTGCCGACGATAGTTGGGCGAATCCAATTATAAGTAAGCTTGTGAAAAACGTTGCTCTAATTATTTTTGTTTTTAAAAGATTCATTATTCTTTTTCCAAAATAACTTCGATAGATATAAACGAAGGCGTTTTTGATTGTGGATCGGAATTTCTTGGAACCAGTATATTGCTATCTGGATAGTACATCATGATTTTACCTTCTTTGATAGGGTAGGCGACTGCTTTCTGCCCTATCATCGTCCCCGTTGTGTTTTTTACTGTTACCTGGTCGTTTTCAGGTAAAACCAATGCCGTCATATCGTTTTTATTCATCAATACAACATCTCTTCTAGAAATACCGTGATAACGGTCTTCCGTGTCTTAAACCATGATGTTGAACTGGCCTTCAGATCGAACCGGCATCAAAATTAACCTGTTTTGGCTACTCTCCCTAACGGCAGGATTGGGACAGACTTTAAAATAAGCTTTGCCTCCAGATACCGGGAATTCAGATGGGTTCGATTCTGCGAGATCAAAAAGGGCCTTGGCGATGCCGGTGAATAGAGCTATATCACCACCGATGTTGACGTTGTTTGTGCCTAACTGCCGGGCAAACAATTTAAACAGAAACCCTGCGTCATTATCTATCTATTTTTTGCGGTAGAGCCAACGGAACACTACTGTTAAAGTGAAGGATTCAGACTTCTAAAGTATCCTTCGGAATCCAGCCTTTTTGCTTTGAATCGAGCTGGACTTCAACCCAGCCTTGCCGTTCATCGGTTATATTGA
>ENA-OREN01002468-OREN01002468.1-marine-metagenome-genome-assembly--contig:-NODE-2468-length-18809-cov-5.743274_pt1 | contig 18809 bp, 16 predicted proteins | sample MGYA00248624_ERZ508555 | MGnify/ENA primary metagenome ERZ508555 (study PRJEB26222, sample SAMN06267773) | marine metagenome | isolation source: Saanich Inlet, British Columbia, Canada | place...
AAATTATGATAAATAGGTAAAATATTATTTAAGTGTTGTTTAGGTGAAAAATTGAACTGTGCAAATTGATATGCATTGTCAGATATTGCACTAATATTTGTCATATTCATAATAATAGAAATTTTCTTAATAAAATCATTTTCAATAGTTGGCTCATAAAACATACCATTAACTCCATCATTTATGATATTCATATGACCACCAGACTTAGCAGCAAGGACTGGAGTCTTTTGTAGCATTGCTTCTATAATACTACGGCCAAATGCATCTATAAGACTTGGAGCTACCAGTAAATCAAGGGAAGTTAGTATTTTATGTGGATTTTTTAAAAATCCTGTAAATATTATATAACTACTTACGCCTATACTATTAGCATATTTTTTTAATTCATTAACATACTCTTCTGACCCAGTACCAACGATAATTAAACAAACATTTTTATTTAATCTATGACGAATATCAGAAATATTTTTTATAACAAAATCTATATTCTTATAATCAACAACCCTTCCAACACATCCTAATAAAAAACAGTCAGATAAAATATTGTATTTTTTAACAACATAACCTCTTGCCAGTTCTTTATTTATCACAGAACTAATACTAAAGGGGTTATAAACTATTTTTTTCTGGTGATCTTGGAGATTTCTTGGTGCGCTTTGCATTACCACGTCTGAAATTGCTACAAAATAGTCACATAAGTACCTGATTAATAGCCAAAATTTTGAAGTACTAAGCAAAGTTCTTTGATGCCAAACAAATCCTCTTGCAACAGCCTTCGCTGGTAAAGACCATGATAAGTTCACCCTTAAATCATTACCATGGACAATGTCAATTTCATGTGCCTTAATAAATCTACAAAAACGGATAAAATTAGTCAAAATACCAATAAAAATTGATAACTTACCGGGAGTTTCACCAGCAAGTCTTGATGATTTTAAAACAGAAAAAGAGATTTTTTTATTACGTAAATATTGCGATAGAGGGCCATTATCTTCATGAAGAACAATGAGTGCAGAAATATTCGAATCGACTAAAGAGGAATAAAGCGTTAACGTAGATATATGGCTACCGCCAATAGAATCACCAACAAACGGAAATAAAATTTTCAGATGCTTTCCCCTATGCTAATGACACGCTCCAAAGTAACTTGGGACTTTAAGTCTGAAACAGTGTCAATTTCAACCCAATCTCCATAAACTGGGATTGATGTTACTAACTTATCAGAATTAATTAATGCTTGAAGCAAATCTGTCATGTAGGAATTTTCTATTGGTTTTCCTAGTAATTCACCGCTCTCAACTGCCGCATAGAAAGTCTCTTTCATTTGACTTACACCTTGGGCGGAGAACTTCATTAACCCTATGTACTGCCCTTCAATTTCATCTAATGCTTGAGGAGATTGCCCAATCTCCCTAATTGTTCCATCTGCTCTTAATTTTAAGGTCTCTGCGTCATCTAACGGATCTTCATTTCTGGCTCGCCAGTAGCCCTCCCACTCTTTATCAATAATTACTGCAATATCTGCTGTAGATTCTAGTAGCGCTTGTAGTATCTCTCTAGAGTAAACTATATCTCCATAACTCACGATCACATCACCATCTAACTCTTCCTCTACTGAGAACAACGTCCAAACCATGTTTGTTTCATAGTATCGTGGATTTAATTTAAGTTTAACACCTTCTCTTTTTAGCATCTCTGACTTATAGCCACCTACCATTACTATGTTATCCAAACCTTCTGCTTTGAGTACTGATAGTTGACGATCAATTAGACTAATGCCATCAATTTCCACCATGCATTTTGGCCTGTCAAGAGTGTACGGACGTAATCTTTTTCCTTCTCCTGCCACTAATAAAATTACTTTTGGTTTTCTATTTTCCATGGTGTACCAAGTCTTTAAACCTCTCTTGAAAATTTTTCACAAATACTGTTTCTCGCTCTGGATGCCACATCCATGCTTCCCACGGTAGATATTTATGCACCATCGCCTCTAAATTCCCATCGTCTGATTTTGCTAGCACTTTAAATGAATCCGGACAATTCTCTAAAACTTGATTATGGTAACTGTTTACTGACTCTACAAATTTTTCTCTATTATGATCATCGAATTGTAACTGATGACGTGTTTTCACATGACCTTCCACCTCTATCAATTTTCCACCCGCATAAACACCCATCATCTGCATTCCACGACAGATTCCCAATACTGGTTTACTATTTTTCTCTGCCCAAGTAAGAAGAGAGTTTTCCGTCAAGTCTCTTTTTGGTATTTCACCAATATTATTACCACCTGATAAAAGTAATGCGTCAATATGTAGTGAGTGTAGCCACCGCTCAAGCATCGGTTGACTGTCACCCAATAAAGACATATCAACCAAACTATTTGGAACTGGAACTGGAATAAACCCTGCCTCTATAACCCACGCATTCATTCGCTGATCAAGTGCATCCCTCCACTCATTATGAGCTTCTATATTATCTACACGTTGACTGATTCCAATATTCACTCCTCTCCCCCTTGAAGTATTGACAAGTGTTTCAATACTGGATGTATGATATAAAATGTCTCACCACCTTTATTATTTTCCAATTCAAAATTAAAACTACCTGACTCAACATAATATTCTAACGTTTCAATCAATACTTTTGCTCGAGCCTCTGAATCATAAATATGGTCAATTTCTGTCCTATTTTTTGGTGGTGAGAATTTTTTTCTTAATAGAACTGGGCCACAATCAATTTCCTTGGTGAGAAACATAGAGGATGCGCCTATTGTATTCTCATTAATTAAGCTGTAATAATTGGTTGTACTCCCTTTATAATCTGGCAGGTAACCTCCGTGAATATGAAGAAATTTTTTACCGATACTTAAGATATCATCGCCTAACAGCACTCCACCAAAACCTGAGAATATGAACACTAGTTCTACTCTATTTGAGATTATTGTTAAAACTTCATTGCTATTTATGTCACTATTAGGAGAAATTTCATACTCTATACCTGCATTTTTTAATAGCTCAACTAATTCCCTTTCTGACTCACTACTATCTTGTCCAGGTAATAATTTCTCATCACAATTCAATAGTAATAGCACATATGTAGGAAAAAATTTATTTCTTATCAGTTCTCTAAGATAATATTTGGTACGGGTTGTATCAGCTGCTACCATTGCTACTTTATTCAAATACAAAAGAGAGTCCCTCTATATTTTTAGCCAATAATTGCACGCCCTCTGTTTCTACTGATAAAACTAATTCTAAACCTTGTATAGGTATTTTTCTTATCAAATCATCGCCCAAAGAACAGAGTAGGTCATTTACTTTTAAAAGCGTATTTAAATATTTTATATTTTTTGTTTCTGAATAATATAGAGCTAGTAATAGTGCAAAAATCCAGTATAAGCGCACCATACCTGTACTGCCTCCGCCTTTTCGAAAACCTACTAAATAGGTTTCATAAATCTTTTTTGTTACTTCAAAACGTTGTACTAAACGATCCAACCACTCTTTTATTAATTTTTCATTTTCATTATTGAGTTGGCTAACAAGCAATGATGTTAATAATTTTTCTGTAACAATCTTATTTTTTAAATTAAAGGATACAATATTTTCTACATTTTCTTGAAAATTGACAGGCAATAACTTTTGATCCTTTTCTAATTTTAATGTTGATGCGGTACAAAAATACGCATCTATTGTTTCTATATTTTGTTCACCTTTTCTAGCCTTAAATTTCTCTATGTTTTTTGACCTATCGTCAAAATACGATTGAACAAATTCAACTCCAAAATAAGGTGTGTACATATAATTATGAGGTTTTTCGAGCCTATTGACCTCTGTATATTCATAATTTTCCATGCCTACTGATGAAGTTTTTTAACAATATATTTTGCATAGCTTAGTAAATCAGATTTTGATTTAATGTTTTTTATAACCAAATCTGCCTTATCTGGTATTGGGAAATTAATATCCATTCCTACAACCTCTGATATTTCCCCTCTATTGTACTTGCCATAAATTCCTTTAGAATCTCTCTCAACTAGTATCTCAATTGGCACATCAATAAAGACTTCATAGTAGTCTCCAACATTTTTTCTATTCCACTCCCTAGTTTCTGGAAAAATAGAGAGAATAGCACAGATTACATTCATTCCTTGGTCGTCTAAAAATTTTCCTAACTGACAAATGCGTTGTGCATTGAGTAGTCGTTCTTCCATAGAGTAACCAAGATCGTTGCCAAATATCTCACGAATTACATCGCCATCTAGCAGTATTGTATTTTTCGACCCTATGTTTGTACTAGCAACAATTTCATTTGCTAAAGTTGTCTTGCCTGAGCCAGATAGTCCAATTAACCATACAACCATAATATAAACCTTTAATGTAGTGGATTAATCAATCCAGCGGCACAGTCAAGATGCACCTGATTTACTTTCAATAGCAAATCAAAGCGTTGTTCACCACAACCAATTGCTGCAGGTATTCCGAACTCCGCACATCGGATTGCCATATGTGAATTTGCACCCCCGTATTTTGTGATCAGCCCTGCTATTTTTTTCGAAAAAATCCAGTCAAATCCAGGGTCTGCTCCCTCTATAATCACTATTCTATCCGTCAGTAAAACTCCATCTGTCTCAGAGTACAGCACAACAGATTTGGCAGTAACTTTTTTATGAGTTATGAAATTTGGATAACTTACTTGAAATGGAATAATATGAACCGCAGCTTGATCTACCAGTAGTTGTGGAAGGCGTATAGCGACGCTAATATCATGCTTTTCCTCCTCTTGCGACGACAACTCTCTTAACTGCTCCTCAATAGTGAATTCACTACTACTTTTAACTGTATTTAGTAGGGAATTTAGAGATACATGAGACACTTCATCTCGACTCAAACCATGCTGCTCTGCAAAGTTTGCAATTAGCTCCAGCATATCACTTACCGTACGGGTGAAAACAAACTTTCCATATTCTCTACCAACAATTGCCTCATTTACATAATTGAGAAGATCATTAGCATCAAAATCTTCAAAACCATCCTCTTCTAATAGTTGATTAATTTGCTGTTGTTGCTTCATTGATAACTTAAAAAGATCAACACACTGCTCTAGATGAGAAGAAGCCAAACCATCGGAAAGATTACTCATCTGATCATAGCGGCGAGACATGATGTCATAAGTTCCAGGGCGTAGATGGCCGTATCTTTCCATAAAATCACTATTAGACAACTCCCCTAATTGAAGAGAACGCATATCATCAACCAGATCACTGGCTACAGTTTTTACACTAGCCTGAATTTGATTAACCTCATCGTTAGTAAGAATATCTCTGTGCTTAAGAGATAGTAAAATTGTTCTTGCAATAAAACCGTGCCGTGCCAGAATAGAAAATGGAATAGTTCCCAACTGAATGCAGTCATCAACCATATTGAATAGTGAAGATATATTTTTCTGTAAACTATCACTATACTCTCTCTGTTTTTGACTCAGTATGTCAATATTTTCAAGCGCTTGACTAATAGAACCGTCACAATCACCCTTAATAAGCTGTCTAGTCTGTTGCAGATGCGCTTGTTTAAATTCATTTTTTTCAATAATGGTTAAGGCATCCCCGACCAATTGCTCTATCTTGTCATCAATATCGAAACTATAGGCGGTAATTGCCACTTCAAATTCTACTTTATCGTGCAACTCAGGAGATATTTTAAGATGTTCAATCCAGTGGTTTACTAATTTTTCTGCAATAATTGGCGAAACAGTTTTAGGCAAATAGGAGTGAAAACTAAGACGAGTATCAATAAATGGCTGTCCTGCCAATGTCAACATTAGCGGTTGACTGGCTGGAACTGCGTAGCCCATTATTGCCCTTGCATCACTCCATGCATTATCTGTAATAAGCGTTTGATAGAGTGAAGTTGCCAAAGCTCGAGGCGCTCTACCAATCATCTCTACAGGGTTCCAATCTGGCATTTGCCCTAAGAGGGTAGTTTCACCATAGACCCCATTGATTCTTTTAAATCGCTCTATAACGAATGATTGCACCCCTTTCAAGGACACATCAATTCGTTTAGCAACCGCTCTATTCCAATTTGGCTGAGTAGTGATTGCTCTTACTTGTAGTAGGTATGGAGTTAGATCTTCACCAAGTGCGAACTCTATATCAAGAAACTGGCTTCCCATCACTTTCTCTAATTCTTGAACTGCTTGTAATAATTTAGTAAAGCGCTCTGAACGAAGTTTATTGATTGAGTTGCGGTGGATGTAGAGGGTACGGTTTGCGTATTCCCCCCCACCTGAGGTTACTGTATCGGTTAAGCCCGATTGATCATCATAATTAATTACATAGTACGGCGCACCAGTGTTTAGGTCATAGGTGAAGATTACACCACTCATGGTAGTGTTTTTTACCATTTCTTGGATGATTACTTCATCATCTGCCATAAGTGGGCGTTTTTTTTCATAGCTAGCTATTACCCTGTTAATTGCCTTAGTTATTTTTTCTGGGTTATTTGACGGAACATTTAGTACGGATTCGTATTCTCCAGCTGAAGAGTTTGTTTTTCCGTCCTCATCCGCTGCTGAGGATCTAACTACAACGTCAATACCGTAGTATTTTTTATCAATTACATCTACTATTTCTTGTAATGTTGATTGAAACTCAGTTGCTTTAAAGAAAAACATGTCTGGTATAGTGAATTGAACCAAAGAACTCTTAACAACATTAAGTACTTGCGCTTTAGAACTAAACATAAACACTATTCTTAAATTGTATTAAATACATTTATCAATCCAATATTTTTTAATAGAAGTTAACTCAGACAATCTTTTAGATGTCAATATATTATTTTTTTCTTTTTTCCATGTTAGAAGCCACTCTGAACGGTTACTAGGTTTTTTCCAACTATCTCCATATCTAAAACGAAGATACTTCTTATACTGTTTAGGAATATTAAAAGATCTAGAGTATAACTGCAACGGAATAAAATCAAGAAAATATTGTTTTGGCACCATATACCATAATGTCTTTCCTAACTGTTCATACAGATAAAAAATTATCCTCCCAACTAAAAATTTAGTTGCTATTCGAATAGAAGAAAAGCTCATATTTTTACCTTGTTTACTATTAAAATTACTACTATCAATAATTTTTTTTGATAAATAAAATAGGTATCTCAATTTAGAGTTTGCAAGGGGTTTGTGATAAGACCTTCTTATGAAACTATCATTATATCTGTGATATATATAAATATCGATACTACTAATTCTATTAACTGAGCAAGGTAAAAAAATAGTTACCAAGTCTTCCAACATGGGATAACCCCCATTGTATTGAATTCTATAACCTTTTTCTTTGATACTAACTAGAGATTTCAATACATTATCTACTTCATCGCTATGAACAGCAATATCAATATCACTCGATGTTAAAATAGTCCTATCACGCACACCTTTTAAAAGAGTGCCAGCATCAAGCCAATAGAATATACCATTCCTCTCTAGCTCATCAAATATATACGAGATCGATTCTGGCAAAATTTTTTCGTCTGAAAAACTCATGATTTAATATACCTATACAGTTTTTTTAATTAATAATACTAATACCTTTTTCATATAGATATTTCTTCACTATCCATGAATTTCTATCTCTAGCACCACATATGTCAAACATGGCTTTACTATAAGGCACAATTGCAGTTGCAGCAGTATCATCATAAAAATAGGCAAAAAACCTTTTATCAAATTTATGCCATGCGTCTTTTCCAAAAAAGATAAAAAATAGTTTCAAAAAACTCCTAAATAAGTGGAGTTTTCCTGATGCAATAGCGAAATCATTTATTGCTATACCATCCCATACACCCCCCCAATTATTCTCCAACAAGGTCTCTATATATAATGATTGATTGATTTTATATTTTTTTTCCACTCCTTCCCAAAAATTCATATAAATAGGATCCCACATAGGGAGCCTCCATTCATAACCATGAAATTCATAGCTTCTCTGTGTAGTTGTAACCATCTTACTTTGCCTGCCTTTCCATTCAATATTTTCACCAATATCGGAAAAATTAGACTGAGTCAAATTATTATCATGCATCAAGTTACTAATATATTTCTCAAGCTCATTTTGTATCTTAACAACATTGTCTTCAAATTTTAAACAATACCATAAGCTATAATGCTTTCTAACTACAGACTTAATTAGTTGATCTACATTATGTTCATTATTTGATAAAATTTCAGGCTTTATATGGCTGCCAGTAATAAAGTCACCTGAATTTCCATTAACAAAAATAGCATCTTTAGAAATTTGACCAGAATCCTTCAGAAACTTTACTGCCGAATAATCTATAAGTACTGGTGCATTTGATAATGTATCTGTGAATTCCCAGAAATCATCGAACTCATCTTCTGAAAATGTTTTTTTCTGACTTGCTATGGATAGAGGAACATAGAGCCATGGATACCCTAAATGCGTGGCAACCTGTTCTGCTGTTTTAACTTCAAAATTATTTTCTAATCCATAAGAAAAACAAAATACATTTTTTACACCTAACTCTTTTAATCCACTTGCAATAAATCGTGAGTCATTTCCAGCACTAAGAGGTATCACAAATTGCCTGCCATCGGCATTTTCCACCATATCTTCTAACACTTTCCTAGATACATCTGTTAACTCTTTCTTTAGTTGCACTTTACTTTTCTTATTCATCCTCCAAGGAGAATACCGATAATACTCTCTTACCTCTAACTTGTCGTTTCTTACTATCAATAACTCCCCAGCACACAATTGTGATATTTGTGGATGTAAAGTTTTCTTTCCTATGGTATAACCAGACATTGAAATTTCCAATGCTGCTTGCTTATTATATTTCTTTTCATTTGTACTAATAATTTTACTAATATTAGGCGCATGATTACTGACAATAATTTCTATACTACTCAAAGTATAGAAAAGAGGTATTGTTCTTACATGGTCTACGCTACATAATATTTTTTTCTTATTAGAAATAATAAATGAAAAGTGCCCCTGTGTGCTCCTTACCCAATCATCAAAATCATTATTTGTAGACAAATCACTATGTAATAATTCAGCACCTCTATTTAAAAATGACATTTTTTCGTCATTCAAGATGTATCCATTAAACCATATATCAAATTCTCCTATTTGATGCTTTTTCCAACCAAAGCGCTCGCTAACAATAATATTTATATTTTTCAACTCATTTAATCCGATTTTTTTACTATTAATTGTTATATTTGTGCATTCTGTATCTTCCAAGCCTTGGCATACCATCCTTGCTGTTTAAGTAATTCAGCATGTTTGCCTATAGCCTCAACCACACCTTGATTCAATATAACAATCTGATTTGCATCTACAATACTTGCTAGGCGATGAGCCACGATAATAATTGTGGTATTTGTATCTTTACGTATTTTGGATAGAACCTGTTTAAACCTCTCTTCTGATTCTGCATCTAAATTACTAGTTGGTTCATCTAGAATCAGTATTTTTGCTTTTCCCACTAGAGCCCTAGCAAGATCTAGACGTTGACGTTGCCCACCCGATAATTTAACTGCATCTTCACCAAGATTTGTTTTAAGCCCTTTTGGGAGTTGATTAATAAACTCTTTTGAGCCTGATAAATATACTGCTTCTTGTACCTCTTCATCGGTTGCATCACTCTTCCCATAGAGGATATGATTTCTAACTGTACCATCAAAGATCTGTGGAGATTGTGGGACATAAGATATTAATTGACGTAGACTTTTTAATCTATATTTCTCAATACTCTCACCATCAATTTTAATAACTCCACCTATCGGTAGTCTTAGGCGTGGTAGCAGGTCAATCAGTGTTGATTTACCACTTCCCGAAGCTCCAACAATTGCTGTCATCGTGCCTACTTCAAATTCAATTGTAATATCTTTCAGCGCATCACCCTTACCAGTTGGATAACGATAACTAACATTATCAATTAGAATTGATTGTTTTAACTGACTCAAAAATTCTGTTCCTGTATCCTTCTCAACAGATTCCATCATAGCCTGATAGCGATCCTCAACTGCCTCCATAGATCCCAGGAGTCCTTGTAAAGACTGCCACTGAGTTATGACACCTTTAATAATAGGCATCAAACGTAGTGCAACAACTAAATATAGTCCAAGCATTTCTATCTGCATATGCAATACAGTATAAGCAAAATATAAAAATACAAGACTCATTCCAATAACAACTGGGTCCATTGAAACTTCAGTTTTAGCTCGTAAAATAGAGATAAATACTGAATGCTTGCGTTGTGTTTGAGTTAATGTATAAAACTCTTTTTGTTCAGCTGCTTCTGTACCTGCTAGACGTACCAAACGAGGAGATCGCAACCTTTCAACTAAAAATTTTGATAGTGCTGTATTTGCTTTAACAATATTACGTCCAGATGCTGCAGTTTTTTTAACCCATATATTGGGAGCTCTACTTGCAATCAATAGTACAATCAATGAAACTATAGTCATCTCCCATGAAAGCAATAACAATACTAACGTATAACTAAATAGCATAATCGAGTAAACAATCAATTCCATTGGAGCCAATATACCCATCACTGCATTATTAACTTCTGTTGTAATAATATTTACAAGATTGCCTACTGGCATCTCATCATGATAAGCTGTATCAGCCTTAATATACCCACTAAACATACGGTTCCGTTGTATCTGAGTGATATACTGTGTCACTGTTGCTTGATAAACTAATCTGACATATGTAAATAACTGCCTAAACATAAAGAAAGAAAATGATACCAATAGCAAAACTACTAGTGATGTTTCAATATTAAAATAAGCAAACCAATCTATTAAGTATTGCCAAAAAATTGATGAACCAACCAATGCATTCAAATCTCCTTCAAGACGAATGAACTGGAATATTGGTAGAAAAATTCCTATTCCAATAACTTCTGTAACTGTTGCTATCAAAGATATTACAATAAGAATAACTATTTGATGATAAGATAGTCCTAATTTTTTTGCTCGAGATAACCAAACAATACCTTGCAATTTTGTCAAAAATCTCTTCATATGGATTTATTTTATGGGTTTAATAAATTATGTTTTTTCAAAATCTCAGCTTCTTCTATAACTAATCTAAGGTTTTTTTTAATTTTACGAGAGATGTCGAAAATACTATGTTTTCCATCAGCGTATGCAATAAAGTCCGAACGCGTATTAATATCCCCATAAAAGCCTTTTTGACTTACACTAGGCCTAAGACCTCGTTTCCCAAGCTGCGGTTCACATTTAACATTTATTTTTGGAAATAAATTAGCTTCAAAAGCATCGATAATTGTTTTCATCACATTAAGTGAACCATTAAGTCCGTCTGCTGTAACAATATCAAAGTTATCTGCACTTGTGTGGTACTCTGGATATTCTCCATATTTAGTCCGGCAGAATCCACATAATGGCAAATCCACCCCTGGAGCACAGTATTGTCTTTCATCGGAGCCACGTTCAAGAAATGAGTACGTTACTACATTTTTTAGTCCAATTAGTGCTGCCTGTAATGCTTTATCAGCCAAAGTATCGCCCATTCTTGATTCTATATGACTATAAGATCTCTCGTCTCCAACACAGGAAAGGTTAAATCCACAAATAACCTTATCTTGAAGTTTATCAAGGTTTTGACTCAAATAAGCTATTGACCCTATAGTTTCTGGAACAAAAACGAACCTATATGTATATTTGGGTTTTTTATACTTATGTTTTATGTATTGTATTAAAGCACTAGCAAGCACTGGTCCTGATAGCTCATTATTAGCCATGGATGGATGACATATATATGTTGAGAAAAAAATTTCATCATTACTGTCTCCTTCTATTACTAAATCAGCAAGCTCCATAGTTCCTGGGCCTTTTGTAGAATCTATTACTACATGATATTTCCCTGTCGGAAGTTTTCTCTTATCCTTCTCAGACATACAAAAACCCCAATTATCAGCATAGTATGATGTTACATAAGGAATGACGTCTGTCTGATTTGGCTGTGTGTATATATGCGGTAATAACTCACTAAGAGAAAGATGAATATCACAAGGAACTGAGTAACCCATAATATGAAGATTATGAGATGAGAATTTTGCAAATTTTTCACCTGATTCATGCTCAATAAAGGCATCATAAATATTCCATTCATCAGGAATAGTCCAATCAAACACTCTCTCACCCGACTTAAACAAATGCAGATTCAAGTCATTATTAATAGATTTTAAATATTTAAGTGTAGCATGGGTTCCATGACCAGTTAGAGATCTTGGATAATCCCAAAGATCTTTTGCCCAACGAATCATTCGTTCACCATCAGTCAGTAATTCACTCATATCTTAGTGTGATATAAAAAGCACAAGTACGCTTGTTTTTAACATGAAATCTCGTATATTTGGTTAATATTGTTTGATTACAAACTTAAATGATTTTACTTAAATTGTGCACTTACCTAGATATAAAAAATATACATCGATATTTAAGAATTTCATAGCTAAAGCTACCCTTTAAGTCAGGCCTGCTATTGCGACTGATATTTTATATCGTGCATTGGAACCGAAACTTGTGGATTGGTTAGTGCCGCTGGATTTCGACTCAACATCTTATTAATAATTGAGTCTACAGTTCTTATTCTTATCGATTGAGAATGTCCTACAATATTCACCTTATTCAATTTACAAAGTACCTTTTCGGCATATACTAAATTAGGTTTCATTTCAAGATCTAGGCGTCTTAAATTTACCAACCAAGGGCCATTAATTTTTTTTTCATCAACTATTACTGGAAAATTGAAGCATTGATTAAACCTATGCGTGACACCATGCATTTGCTCTAAATGGTGTAAATATGTCATCGATTTTCCTATTGATGTACCTAGTCCCACAAAGATAGCATTGTATTTGGAAAATTTGGAAAATGGACTCCCAGTCCCAAAACCTGAATGCCCGCAATCAGATAATATTGATTTAGCATATTTCCCATATCCAGTAAGTGAAAATACTGGATGAATAGATCGAATTGATTTGTTTGACCTGAGAATATAATTGGTAAATGGACCTGATTGAGATGGGCTCTCTAAATTATTAAATGTCTTTCCAGATGTATAATCATAAAAGAAAGAGTGGACTATCAAAGTTCCATTTTTTCCTATTACTTTCCATAATCCATCCTCGACATATTTAAACCACTGCTCTTGTCTTTGTTTTATAGCCTTAGGTGTAAACTCAACATCAATTTTAGGTAATGGTATTTTTGACATGTCAACCGTGAGATATACCACATCCCCATTTTGAACATCAAGTCTTTTCAATAAGCTATTAATAATATTTTTGGTCATGCCTATACAATAGTTATCTTCAGCAAACCATCAAACTGCTTCATATATTTTGAAAGACTATCTGAATTTATAGTTACATTATTTTCTGAAAAATCAAAGAATTTATTTGCAATATTTTTTTTAAAAACATCGTTTTTACCAGTATATGTATATTCAAAATTACTAACATTGTAATGATTTAAAATCCATTCTAGAAAAAAATATTCTATTTCTCGCTGAAAAACTCTACAAGACATTACAAAAGATTTTACATTTCCTATCTTATCTATCAAAAAAGATAATACCTCACCATGAGACCCTGTTTTATCATCTAAAATTACGCTAAAAATATGGCCGCCATTATTCACAATATCTTTGACTTGATCATTGGAAATTTTATTACCATTCATATTAAATTGATTAGTTTTATTAATCAACTGAAGCGCTCGCGTCCAATCACTATAGGATTTATTGTAGATAGACATTGTCATATCAAGATCTTTAAGAAAATCGAAAATATTAGTAATCGAAGACTCTTCTACAGGAGCTAAGCCTTTTAACCGTCTTTTATATAACTCTGTTCTTTCATTATCTTCACTTGTGATATTTTTAAATTTAAATAGACTAAAAATTTCTCTCATAAATTTTGGAAGGTCGTCTATTTCATTTGGAAATAAAATACACTTTACATCTGGAATAGCTCTTGAAACTTCTGTAATTTCTAGTAAATTATCATCAATAAATACAAACGAATCCAATCTAAGATTTAATTCATCTGATAATAGTTTTATTTGTGCGGACTTAGGATTGTAGCTTGCTAATATACTGACGAAATCATCATCATTCAAAATCATTCTATTATCCGAAAAAGGTTGTGTTGCAACTTCTAAATTATTCTTTGTCACTCCACAAAGTAAAATTCCTCTGTCCTTTAGATTCTTAAGGAAAGTTTGAAAAATATAATGTGGAAATCCTTTAGAGTCGTTAGAATATTGAATTGATCCAACTCCATCATCTCCAATAATTCCACTCCATAAAACACCATCAAAATCTGTAATTATTACTTTTTTTATCTTTTCACGAGCTGAAGACAAAAAACTATTAGTCAATATCTCTGAAATAATGGAATAACTTCTAACATGGATTGGACAACCTGTATTTAGGTAATTCTTCAAAGAAAAGAAGCTTCTAGGCAAAATTTTCGCACCAATATTTATCATTGATAAAGTTAATTCTTCTTCTAAGGCTATATTAGATTTTTCTTTAATCAAGACGGGAGGAATTGGTGCTGGAATATAAAATATTGCTGTTTGCCCTAACTCTTCAAGTTGTTCTATTAATTGCATTTTTATATTATTGGTATTTTTATAAATTGGGACTCCTGACCTCCAATCCAGCTCTGGAATTAAATCCCAAGGTAAAATAACAATGATATTTTCTTTCTGAAGCTTGTTTGAAATAATTTTTTGAGCTAATGTACCAAACTCCACAGTATTTAAAATAACATTTAGGTTATTTTTTGAGAAAAAACCTTGTAAATATATTTCTACTGGCGTAGATAGCCCAGACATATAAAAACCTATTTCAATAGATTTATAGGAACTTGATTTATTCTTTAATTTCGCCGCTTCAAGGAAATTCAAGGCAAACTTCCTCCAGACAAATTAATTGTGGCACCCGAGAGTAGACTACTTTTATTGTCTAACGCCCAAATTATTTGCTTTGCAGCATCATTTGCATTGGGCAATATACCGCTTGGTGTTCGATCGGCGTGTTGGAGTCTTGAAAATTCAGTCAAGTTACTATTCATTCCCGCATCTATAACATCAAATACAATCCCTAAACTCTTTTTATTTACTGAACCCAGTTCTACAGCAAGAATTTTAACTAGAGTTGGGATAAGGGACTTTCCAAGTGTATATAATGGCATTTGATAACCATGCCTGCCCGGATCTGAAAAGGTTGAGCCAATCAAAACAATGGTTGAATTCTTATCACCCTTATCTTTTAGTAATCTAGCCAATGCCATCATCTGCCTTAATGGCTCTGATATAAACCTCTCTACACGCTGTTCTGGTGAATTTTCAGATGTAATAGGCTCATTATCAGGCATTGGCCAAGCACAATAAATAATGGACTCTATTTCTATACTTTCCATATGATGAGATATATCCTCTATGTTATCAACAAAAATATATCCATCTTTTTTTCTACGTGAGGTTCCTACAGCCCTATCACCAAGTTCGTTAAGCAATGCCGACCCAATCCCCCCAGTAGCACCAATAATTACAATTTTTTTATCAACCTCTTTTGTTGTATTTGAAAGTTGTTTTTTGTTGTTTTTAATCAACTCTCGATGTAGCCCATAGCTGTATGATGCCTGAACGTGTAAAACTCCAGAATCTGCATTAATTATCTCAACTTCGACCCAACCTTTTGATTTCTCTTTCGCTTTAACAACTAATGTAGCAGGAACTGTTATAGGCGAAAGGAAGCGTAAATTCATTCTGTGAAGTAAACAATATTTGCCAGGTAAATACATCCCTGCCACTCGAGAAATAAGTGCAGAAGAAAATGCACCATGAAGTATATTTCCTCCATAAGTTGTATTGGAAGCATAATTTTTATCTGTATGTAGCGGATTCCAATCGCCAGACAACTGTGCAAAGCTATTTAATTCTTGCTCCGTAACTTTAACAGAAAATAGTGTTTCCAATTACAACCCCTTATCTGAAAGAACTAGTACCATCATCTTAAATGATGTTATCTCAAATAACTCCTCAATATCTAGTTCTAATCCAAGCTCGCTTTCAATCGCAGCTTGGAAAGATACAGAAGCAAGAGAGTCCCACTTTGTTGTATCTATCTTCCTAATAGATTCAACTTCAACATTACTATTTAGATCTAAAACTACACTAAATATTTTCTTTAAAACTAATAAATTTTCATCTTTCATGTTATGCGTTATACAGTCTAAAATTAATAATCATTGTTATGTAATTACACATGACAGAAGCATGTCTATTGCTTCTTATATTGAATCATGCTTAGTTAACATTTTTACCTACTTTTACTTCCAAAAGAGTATCTACCAATATTCTCGAATCTAATAAAAACCTATTTGAATGCAAGCCGGTCTTTACGCCAATAAACCTAATCCCTGAATTAATAGACATATCCAAATCTGCTACACTATCACCAATTAACACGACATTTTTTTTATTTTTGACATTCAGACTATTGAGTATTAAATCAACCATATCAACGCTGGGCTTAGAATTTATAACTTGGTCAGAACCAACAATACAGTCAAAGTATTCAAACATTTTTTCATGCATCAAGACTTTATTGGTTCTGTTACTTATATCTGTAGTGGCCAATGCTATCAAACATTTTGACTCTTTTAAGCTTGATAGCAAACTGCCAACTCCTGGCATTTTATTAATAACTTTGTCAAAATTATTATCAATAGTTGAGTCTACTATTGAAAACCCTTCTTCTACATCTTGAATACTTATGTTATTATCTTCAGTTTTGAGAAATTTGTATACTATTTCAACAATATGGTTTCTAGAATTAATACCAACAGGCCCTTCATTGCTGATTTTATCTTCTCCTACTAAACCCATAATTGAAACTAATTTTAAATAAATAGAATTAATTTCATAATCAGAAAACATTTCTGAAAAATATTTAGCCCTCTCAATAATTACAAAAGACCAATACCGATGTAAATCAAAGAGTGTGCCATCTTTATCAAAAATGACTAGTTCTATATCGTTTAAAGACTCTTCAGCCACTATTAAATTTGCCATTATTTAACTATTTATATTACTTTGAACTAGCTTTCTAGCAATCAAATGTGCACTTTTTATTATTTCTTTTTCATAAAAATCATCGCTGTGAATCAAATTTTGAATTACTTTTCTTGCAAAGGTGCCTACAGAGATTCCACCAAACTTAACATCAGTTTGTTTGGCTAGAATTGCAGTTAGTGAGTTAGTTCCACCTGAAAGCAATATATAAACCCCGCTTTCCTTTGTGTAATAATATTTTTTTGTTATTTTGTTAAGTTTTTTATTAAATTTCTTATGAATTACATCAGCAGTTGCAATAGCCTGTAAAGTCGTATTAAAGTCATCCTCACCACCACTCATAGGGTATCCATCTGCCTGAATAATCAACTCACCATTAGCAACTTTTTTTGCCATTAATATCCTCTCTTCTAATAAATAATTAGAGAGATGCAATCTATCTAAACACATTGAATTTAAGTTTTCAGAATTAACCTTGCATATTAGCTCCCATTCTCTTTGAATGATCTCACTGTCTGCAACACCTGCGTGTAACTCAATGCTTTCAGCGCCATTATTGATACATACAGGCAATATAGAAGCAAGATTTTTCTCATCATGAAAATAATCAATCACATCACTTCTAGGGCACACTGCGCTACAGAATCCACAACCAATACATTTTTCTTTAATAATTTCAAATGAATCAGGTATAGCGTCGGTGGGGCAAACAGGGATGCACAAATCACAACTAATACATGTAGATTTATCAATAATGGCTTTTCTTACATGGTGATCACCCGGCATGCCTACACTAACTGTAATAAATGGACGGATTCCAATATCAATACCCATGCTTTTTGAAATTTTGAATGCGTAGTTAACCCCTTCAACACAACTTAATACAATTTCTGGATTTGCAGAAATATCTATACCTTTTGCCCCAGCCAAAGTATAAATAATTGACAACCTCTTGACTTCTTCTGGATCCTCATTTCCAGCCCCGCAAATAATTTTAAAAAACGAGCCTTCGTCAAGTAAATGTTTTAATTCTTTGCGTCTGTCAGTTTGCATTAGTTTAGTTTGTTATTGTCTAGGATTATATGTTGGTATAACTTTTCAGCAATAAAAAAATCTAGCGGAGTATCGATATCTAACGATTCAACCTCATTTAACTTATAAAAATATGGATTCATTCCAATTATATTTCTATTTTTAATCATATCTGACTTGGAAATTATTGAAATTGCAAAATTCAATGCAACCACATTGGGCAAATCTTGACTCCTTGGCTGATTCATTGGATCATAATTCAACGCTTTGCCATCTAAATATAAGAATTCTTTAATATCATGACATGAAACTAATGAATCATATGCAGAAGTATTATTAAGAAAAATTCGAATTGCATCAGAATAACTATTCGTTGATACCAATGGATTTGTGCAATTTGCATATAATATGTTTTCGCAATCCATATTTTTAGCCATATGTTCAAAAACAGAGCTCATAGAAATGGTATTGGACGCATAATAATCATCCCTCTTAACTGTTTTGGCGCCCAAATTTTTGGCGATACTTAACATCTCGTCACTATTTGAATTAACCACCACATCGTTTATTTCTTTTACTGATTGCAATTGTTTTATCTTTAATTCTAATAA
>ENA-OREN01002470-OREN01002470.1-marine-metagenome-genome-assembly--contig:-NODE-2470-length-18794-cov-4.068708_pt1 | contig 18794 bp, 5 predicted proteins | sample MGYA00248624_ERZ508555 | MGnify/ENA primary metagenome ERZ508555 (study PRJEB26222, sample SAMN06267773) | marine metagenome | isolation source: Saanich Inlet, British Columbia, Canada | place...
GCGTAGTAAAAGTCACCGTAGCCATTATCATCAGCATTATTTTGGCCTGTTTTGTTGCCTGCGAAGGATGAGTCTTGGCCGAAGTTTACCATCATATCCTGCGTAGCATCACATCTTATACCAAATATCCAATCACTACCCGACTGTGTGATAGTTAGTTGAGTAGTGCCTGATAAATCAGCACCATTCTTTTGCCATTTAATTGTTTTAGTACCGCTATCTAAATCAACTGATACCGATATAATGTCACCTGTTGTTGTAGTACCGACACTTGTAGCGGTTTCGGTTTGCCCCGTATATAATGTACCATCAACACCGCGATAACCATACGCATCCGCTGCACCTACTAGCGGGTGTCCTATATAACCACCCACATCATTGGCAGGAATTATGCCAATTGTCCTAGTGTTACCTGCGTTTACAACTAAAAACTCCGCATACCACTTGCCAGAACTAAAAGAAATACTTCCAAATACTGAAGCATCAGCTGAAACACTCTCTTGAAATAAATTTCCCTCTTTTAGAATAACAGTGCCTGAATCCGTCCTCGCATTATCTAAAGGATTAAACGTAGGAAAGTTATTCGTAGGACTATCCAACATCTGGTCAGTAGCCGCGTAGCCACTGGAGGCGAAGTCATTACCGTTACCTGACTGATCTTTACCTATTCCACTAGTACCAGTTGCTGATAGTTTAAAATCTAAATAAAATCCATTAGTACCATAAGTTACACCTGAAACTGCTTTGGCCTTCCATTCACCGTAATCACCAGCTTCACCGAATGTAGATGGAGTTAGAGCAGTACCGTCAATGAAGTGTATTTCTGCCATGTAGCCGTCATAAAAACCGCCAAAGCTTGAACTTCCCATTACATTTGAACCTATAGTTGCAACTCTTCCAGATATGTTTGCCTGACCATCGTAATTCTGAACAGGGTATGTTTCATTTGCAAAATCCGTTATTCTCTCCCCATTAATATACATCATTGCTCTATTGGATGCTGTTCCTTGAGTTGTGTCTACTGCTAGTACAAGATGATACCACGCCGAAGAATCCCTAAATACTTGGGTTGTCGTTAAATATCCTCCTGAAGAACCACTTGGATACCATCTTATAGTATCGAGAGATAAATCTAAACCATCATAATCTGAATTTTCGGCCGTATTTTGCCAAGCAGCTAAGAACTTTTGCGAAAGATTTCCTCTTTTGAACCAAACACTATAAGTCCATGTTCTTCTGTTTCCAGATCCTTGTGTCCTTGATAAATTAGAACTATCACCATCTTCAAACCGCATACTATTCGGTATGTCATAGGCCGGCGCCGCGTAATTGCCCCCACCAAATCCCAAATTTCTGTATCCAAATCCTGACATTATATATTCTCCTGTTTATGCATCATTAGCTGCATCCGTTGTAAAAAATATTTTAATACCGTGTAATCTTGCGTCACCATCCATAGCATCACCCGAAACATCTCTACCTATCCTGAAATAACATAAATCGTTATCTGCGGGAGTACCAGCAATTGTAACTGCTCCACTTTCAGCTGAAACCAACAATTCTTCAACAGCACCCTGTGCATTATCTGTAACTACTACAGCTGTTCCATAAGCAACATCGATGGTTTCATTGTCATTCATAGCCACACCCTGAACACTCCAATCTACATCAGTTGTTGCCGCTATACCAGACCAAAATACTTGAAAAGTGACTGTTCCTAAGTTCCACTGTTTCGGAAAAGCAACAGCAAATTGAGCAAATTCATCAGCAGTTTTATCAAAATCTAAAACATACATATCTGGTCTGTCAGAAGTTGTTTCAACTGCGGCAACTGCTGCGCAACCATTTGTTACAGTTGGCACCATTGCATTTGCTGGCACCCAAATACTTTCTTTACCAACTTCTTTGAGTGTTCCTGCACCAGTTACTAAATTTAGGTTAGCTGCTGTTGCTGTAACGAGTGTTCCACCTAACTTTAATCCGTTTGTTCCATCGTGAGATGCAATATTTAAATCAACAGAACCATCCGCAACTGTGATGGTAGGAGCGGTGAGGGTTAAAGTTGTTCCTGCATTAATTCCTAAAGCCCCATCAGAAGCTGCAATAATGTTTTCTCCACCTCCTTGATCCCAAAAAGATAACTTACCATCAAGTGCAAGAACCAATTCATCTGTCGCTTGATTCCAAAGCATATATTGACTGGCTGTGGCACCAAAGAACTTTACATCGTGACCAGTATTATCTACACCAACTGTTACTGCACCAATCTGAGTGGTGGCACCAGTTATACCAACTGTACCTTGAACATCAAGTCCGTAGGCGGGTGTTGCAGTTCCAATACCAAGCTGTCCACCAGAATCAAGCCTCATTCTCTCCACAACAGCATCATTGGTAGCAGTAGCAAATACTAATTCGGTATTATTGACTGTCGCAGTAAATGTTGCATCCGCTTCTGCCCAAATGGAAGCACTGACTAATGCTCCATCACCACCTTGTGTTTCTAATGGAGCTTGAAAATCTACACGACCTAATATATCTCCATCCGCTACTCCTACTTGAGCAGTTTGTAATACTATTCTACCAGTACTTCCAGCAGCATCTGCAGTTGCACCTCTAACTAAAAGTGAATCTGCTGAAGTATCCCACATCGCCAAAGCACCAGCCGCATCACCATAGAATGTAACATCGTGACCAGCATCGTTTACACCAACTGTTACTGTAGATAATATTGAACCATCAAGAGTAATGCCGGTTGATGCATTAATATCAACGGTTGGGGCTGTAATATCCAGAGTAGTTCCTGCATTGACCTCTAAGTGTCCATCTGAACTGGCTACAATATTTTCTCCACCCGCTGCATCCCAAAAAGATAACTTGCTATCAAGAGTAAGTGCCAACTCATCTGCACTTTCATCCCATAACATATATTGTCCAGTTGTAGCACCAAAGAACTTCACATCGTGACCAGTATCATCTACACCGACTTGAACAGTTCCAGCAACATGTAATACTGACGCTGGGGCCGCAACTCCAATTCCGACATTTCCACCTGAAGTAATCAATGCGTAATTAGTATCAGCTGAACCTACAGCCACATCAAGTCCAACTGCAGTGTGTGTTCCAGTAGTAGCACCGACAACATCAATATCTAATCCAGTTGTAGTAGTTGTTCCGAGTCCGGCAGCATTTACATCTAAATTAATTCCAATATCTGTGAAAGTCGCTGTTCCAGAGCCCGGCACTGTTCTGTCAAAATCAACGTGTAATCCTGTAACGGTAGCGGCAGCAACATCAGTATAATTCTTGTCAAGAGTTATTCCAGTTATACCACCATCAGATTGTACTTTTAATGCAGTAGCAGCAAGTGCCGCGGCATTGTTTTGAAGGATATCAACAGTATTTCTAGTACCACCCACACCAGTAATTGCAGAATTATCATCAATATAAAGAGCCGAACCGGTAGTCAGTGCATCAGCAGTAATATCAATAACCTTTGCAGTTGTGACAGCATCTGCTGCAATATCAAGAACATCTGCGGTAGTTTGACTAGCAACAACACTTATTCCAATCTGGTCTACATCTGTTGAAGTAACTGTAACGGCGGATTTTCCTGAATCTGTTTTTTGTGTTACAGCTAAATGTCCAGTATAAGTATTCGCCCATTGATTCAACGTATTACCAACATTAAAAGTGAGGTTGGCATTTGGAATCATATTAGAATTAATATCTGCAGAAAAAGTTACTTGATCAGTAGAAGCATCACCAAACGTAAGATTTCCACTAATAGTAGTATCTCCTACGGTTGTTACATCTCCCCAAACTTTTAAATTCCCCCCAATGTGCGCAGATTTGGTCACACCTATTCCACCCGCCGTGATAATAGAACCAGTAGTATTACTGGTGGAATTCGTGGTATCGGTAGTTTTAATTATGTTGGCCATACCATCAGCTTGTGTACCAACAATTAGTTCGTTAGTTTTAACTCTCCATTGGTCAAAGGTATCTGTTAAGGCGACATTAGCAGTCATGATTCATAGCTCCTATTTACTAATTATTTCTTTAAGAAGGATTTTTATTTCAAGCATTTCTTCCCTTATCGTTGTAAGTTCATCAACTTGACCCTTTAATCTATTTATATCACTTTGTTGTTCATAAAAATATGCTCGTTCTCTTCTATGTCGTTGTAAAGCAGTGTAATCCGTGTTTAATAATGCTTTAGAATGTATATCTCTAACGAAACTAGGATCTTCTGTTTGTACTTGTAATATACCCATATATTTTAGTCCAAAGCAATTGCTCGCATGTCTCTTACTCTCGGCATATCATATGTAGTATTAGCCACAAGAGCAATTTTAACTGCGAAAGTTTTAAAGGTTTCGTATCTTATACTATTTGATGTATAAGATGTATCTTCGGAAGAAGTTTTATAGATAAATTCTTGAATATCCTCTTTACCTTTAGAAATTCTACCTGCAGAAGTTTCTTGACTCATTAATGTGTAGTTCTTCAAATCAAAGTCATCAGGGTCATCTGCATTCTTAACTTTGTAATATACATGAACATCAGTACCCAATGGTTTATATGCATTCAGAACAATTTTTAAATCAGAAGCATCGAAACCATCTTTAAGAGTAACCCTTCTGGAAATATATTTTGCATTTATTGGGCCACCACTATTTCTCTCTTCTCCTGTACATTGTACCGCGGCATTGATAGACCCTGTACCTGAAACAGTAGCCATAGTAACAGTTGGATTCTGAGTATATCCAGAACCGGCTGTCTTTACTACAACATTTGAAACATATCCATTGGCAATGTATACCGTCATCTTAGTATTACTTGATGTTCCCTCATATGCGCCACCGGGTTGAAATCCACTAGTTGCATTAACTTGTGCGTTTGGATTTGCCCAAATTAAAACACCATTAGTAAATCCAGAAGTGGTATCGGCAGTATTACTTGATGTAGTTGAATTATTAGCATTCGTTTTAATAGTAACTGATGATACATTCTTTGAAGAATTACCATCTAGATAAGTAACGGCCGAAACGATTCCAACTATTCCACTAACCCCATTTGTTGCGCCCACCAAATCATCGTCATCAGTACCGACCATCACCGCCTCACCAACTTTAAACGCCCCAGGTTTAGTTGCACCATCAACCGTATATCCAGCATTAGCACTTGATATTGTGGTAGAATTGGAATTAACGTTCATTGTCATTTCAACATGAACATTCAAAGTTGCAGTATTGGTAGTTCCTCCACTTGTCAGGGTTGCAGTATATGCTGATGACATTACATTTGCATAACCAGATCCTCTGGTTGTTATTGAAATATCTGAATTCGAAAGCCCACCATCATCAACCAAATTCTCAACAGAAATTACATTCATTCGATCAATATCAATAACAGGCGATACATGAGAATTAGCTGATGTCATTTCAGCTCTAATTCTGAACGTTCCATTAGTACTATAAACTATTCTTTTTTGGTCTATTAATTCATAGTTTTGATCTGGACTAAACACAACATATTCTGCAGAGCCCTCAGTACCATCCGCTAATGCAAACGTACCATTAGATGCTGCATATTTCCATTGAATATTTGTATCACTAAATTCGACAGTAGATGTTCCAATCTTAATTTTATCAGCTAATACATTCGCAGTATTACCAGTAGCAGAATTTGCAGCAGAACTAAATTTTACAAAGTTAGTGTTTCCACCTGTTCCAATAGTAAAGTCGGCTCTCTGAGCATTAAACATCAAATACTTATCTGGATGCGCCTCCCAAATTCCCGCATTTTGTGGCTTATAAAAAGAACCAACAAATGAAGGTTTGGATATTTTGTTTGTAGTACCTGAAGAGTTTATCCCTTCTTCAGCTATGTGCAATTTATACGTTGTACTGTTTGTTGATATAACTATAGCATATTCATCTGGTGTCAAATAAACAGGAGATTCAAAGGTGAAAACCGTAGTAGTAGTTGTATTACTTGTTGCGGAATTTGCAGTAGTTGAAACTTGTACTTCATCTGGGTTCAATATAACTTCACTAAATGGAACTATTTTAGAAGCACTTGGAAATCCATTAACAATCGGTCTAATCTGTAATGTAACAGGAAGATGAACATCTTTTGCTGAAAAATATAGAGTAATATTTCTTAAGAATAATCCTTTTGGAAATGTACTAGGATCAACATGAAATGTTTGACACAATGGATTGATCCAATTTGTTTTTTCTGTTGATCTTGCAACTGTATCCGTGACAATAGCCTCATCATTAGGAAGTTCTCTGAGATTTTGAACTTCTCTTGTTGAAATCAATAATTGTTCACGGGTCTGTAAAAGTCCCTTAACTGCATACTTTGTTTCTGCTACCGTTACTGTCGATTCAACATTATTGAGAACACTATCTGTAATCCTAAGAAGTTTATCCCCTGATCTCCAAATACCATCATCTATAAACAATTCTCCGGCACATTGTCCAGTTGCATCAGTTTTCATGACACCATTGGTTATACCAAGTTCAAAATGTTCCACTGTTGCAATATTAGCAGATGCTTCACTAGTTACACCCGAAACCGTATTGGCCACAGTAAACACATGGGTCACGTCTCCAATATTAGCGGATGTAGGGAATATTTCACGTTGACCTTCTGGAAGAGCATTTGCTGAACCATATTGAGCAGAATCAGTAGAAGATATATTTCCAGTTAAATTTGAAATATATACTGTTGCAGTATTGGAAGTGGTATTGGAAGTAAGTAAAATTGTACCCCAATTATTTGCACCATCCTTAATTGTTTCTCCTACTTGAAACGTTCCGGAGGTTGCAATAAGACTTAATTTGCTCGCCGGTCTTACATTTGCGGATACATCTGTTTCTCCAAACCACACATAAACATTGGTTTGTGGTTGTAATCCTGTTGCTGCAAATTGTAATGTTTGGTTTCTTACGTATGGAACAACTGTTGTATCAATAACTTTATTGCCTACTGTTTTCATGACTGCTTCAGGAGCAGTATTGGCACTAATTCCACCCCGTGATTTAGAAGTTCCCATTTCTGCAGTACTTCTATTTGCCTTAAATGCCTTACCTACTTTTTCTACACTTTTTTGTGGTGATTCAGTTACTTGTTTACCTGTCCAATTTGTTCCCCAATCATCATACTCTGAACCAAAACCTGTTCTTCCACTATCTGGGCTTAATGCCCAATTATCATTTTGTCCTTCTAAATTTGTTGTAATGTCTGGACGTTTACCCTGAGAAAACCATGTATCTGATGAAGGATATGTTTTTAATTTACCCACAAAATTTATAATATTAAATGGATTAATAGCTACGGTATTACTTGAAAGTGGTTGTTGAACATAATTAATATCAGTATAAGGTAAAGTAATTAAGTCGCCAGTTTTCGTTACGTTATTACTATAGCCTAAATTATATGTAAACCTATGATTATCATAGTAAAATCCCGGCCTCATTTCTTTAGTAGCATATTCTACCGAAATATTATAATCATCATTCATCACATCACCTACTGAGTGACCACTAAAAGAATCAACCAACATACCACTTTTGAAAGCGGCACCTCTTGGATTGAACAATGAATCTGTGGCTTTTCCAGTAGTAAAATCTCTTGATGCAGTTTCTTTTTCTAAAATAGTCAAGGATGTATAATACTCTAATCTTTCAATTCTCTTTTCTAGTTTACCAATATCTCGCATAGTAAATCGTTTATTATCAATATACCGTGTAGTAATATCAGAAAGATTAAAAGTGTAAGCAGGAATGTTCAAGACATAAAGTGTCATTGAATCTTCATCATCCGGTGGAGCAATTGGATTAAGTGCAGGTTCACCTTTCAGGACTTTAAATTTTCTGTCTTTTGTCAATGTCATTTTATCGATTCTTGACAAATAATAACTAAAAGATGCCGTAATTGATCCGTCTGGATCTGGTGTAGGTATGCCCTCAATAGCTGCGGTATTGGCTCTCAAATCATTATCTGCGTTTTCTCTCCTTGGTCGCATATCAATACAATCACGCAAACTGAATGTTTCACCAGTACTTGGACTAGTAAAGTCAGGAATCACCGAATAACTAAATGTATTTGATCCACCATTATATGAACCTGCGGTTGGATATGAATCTACAGTATGATAACCTTCTCCACCATCCCATTGAAAATAATCCACCACAACCATAATCTTACCTTTAGGTCCTGATCGGCCAGGCTTTAGCTTTATGGAACTATGATCGTAAAAATTATCTTTTTGACCTGTGATAAAAGTGTAATTACTTGTTATATCATTTGTTGTGGAAGTCATCATAGTATTCGAGACTTCAATAAATGGTTGTCCAGAATCGACAACTTTTACCAAATTAAATGCATCTGAAACAAAAAGAGTATCAGTTGAAGTTTGCGTTTGATTTGGTGTTGCGAAATAAAATTGTCCTGATGCTAACGTACTTTCTGGAGCAGCACCGCCAGTAACAACATGTGTAGTATTACCTGCGACCAATGATTTTGTTCTTGGTCCTGGCTCTTTCTTTACTGAGGAACTTTCTACCGTATAGATAACATCTGCAACAATAGCTGTATGAGTATTACAATATATGTCTACTGAAGTTCTAGTAGGATCTGAAGAACTGATTGTCACCGGCCTAATTTTTGTTCCGGCATCATTAACAGCTCCAAGATCTAAATAATCTCCTGTTTGTACTACTCTATACGATGAATTAGTACCAGTACTACCACCAGAAACGGCCGATGCAACAGCATTTACTAATGTCTGTGCCGAATTGGGTGTTTTAACAACTACAATAAAATTTTCTCTCGCATTGTCTGCAGAAAGGGTTCCTGCTGCAGGCATAAATCGATAGTTTGGATTGGATAATGTAATAGTTAATTTACCGCCCGCATCAGATGTAAGGGATTTTTCTACCTTTTTAAATGTATAACTGATAGTATTTCCTGTTGCCGCCGTTGCTTCGATTGGGCTTTGGGGTAAAGGATAAACTAAGGTGTTTAGATTTGTATTTTTTAGAACTGTATTACCAGAAGTAGAACTATTAAATTTTCCGGCGTCTGAGACATCAGCATATGAATTAACAGCAGGGGGTGCACCCAATGCAGCAACTGACATATTTTCTACATCTTTGATTTTAAAATCGATTTCATATGTAGTATTAGCGATAGATGCTTGAGTCAGTACGGAATTGGCTACAACAAAATGTCCAGTAGAATTGGAATAATAATCATCTATAATCTTAACATCACTGGTAGTATCAATACCACTTGTTGTATTGACTGTAATACTTGCGCCAGTATATGCCGCATTTACATAAGAAGTAGTAGCAGTAGCTAATTGAACTATTCTAGTATTTGCATTTGCTCCACCAACTGTTCCAGTATTATTATTTGAAGTATCAACATCCCACAGATATACTCTGTAATTGGAGTGGTTTGTGTCCGCGTATGCAGTATTTCCAGAACTCGCGTCAAAATCCATACTTCGAATTCTTGCTGTACCTACTTGAGTTGCTTGATATACAGTATTATTTGTTACATTAATTGATGCATATGGAACTGAATGAAGATGGACTATTTGAGATGAACCAATATCAATCAAACTTTTAACTGTATCAACTACAAGATAATTTCCTAATTCTGTACTAATAGAATAATCGACAATAGCTTCCGTATCTCTTCCTTTATCTACATCAAGATATTGTGTTGCAATACTTTCATATTCAAATCCTTTTACATATGCCTTACCAACATCCATTCCAGTAGAAATTTCAGATTCATTATAAATCTTATCCCCTGCTACTTCAGTAGAAAGGTTTGTCTGTATTGTTAATCTTGTATTATTTGCAATAGCAGTAATCTGAGATGTAGTGACATTAGATCCAAGAGAAATATAATCTCCCACATCTACCTCTGTCAAAAATAGAGTATTATTTCCATATACAGTAGTACCCGCAACACCAGCATTAGCCGTTGTCCCAGATATTCCTCTATGTGCTTTGAGATCTAAATTGAATGGAGTAATGGTATAATCACCTGATTCATCATATGTCCGTCTCGCAAGAGTTTTCCCAAATTCACCGTATGTTGGATATTTGACTTCTTCTTGTTTTTTGCCCGCGTTTACTTTTAATAGTTGAATGAAATTCTCAGAAGCAAGAGCGGCAACAGGATCAGCTGATGTGGTCGCTTTAGTTGTTAATACTAAACTAATTTTATACCTGTTAGATCCAGGTGCGGCAAAGTTATATGCACCTGAAGCTGGATCAAGTAACGTAGAATCATCATCACTCGTTTTTGTTGATTCTGTGATTGTTAATCCAACTCGACCAGTTGGAGTTTTAGAATATGCCTCAAAAACTACGGTATTTGCATTATTGAAACAAAAGAATCCCCCAACAAAGAATACACCAGAATCTATACTAATAACTGAACCATTCGCAACTGCATTTGCAATACCGGAAGCTCCGGTCGCACTAACAGTATTCGCGGTAATGGCGCCACCTTCTATCGTAATTGTTTCTCCGTCTGTAAATGTATCCGCCGATAAATAATGAAACATTAACGTGGGCTGAGTAGTAGAAGTAGCTGCCTGCGAAGCTACAACTTTTGCTCTTGCATTAGAAGTCGAACCAATAACAGTAGTTGCAACAAAGGAAGCAGTATTAATATTAACTGCATCTTTTTGGGTTTCTAGTTTAAGAGATTTAACTTCAGTATCTAAAGTTATTTCTCCGCCTATAACTCGGCTCCCATCCTTAAACATGTGCTGTCCGTATCTTTCAATTTGTTTTTGAAGTACGGTCTGTAATTGTGTTACTTCTCTTGCCTGAACTGCATACCCTGGTCTAAAAAGAATACGATAATATTCTTTAGATTCGTCATAGTCATCATAGTACGGCGTAACATTGAAATTTGTCGAAAGTGGCATATATAATTCCTAAATTAGTATTACTTTATATTTTTTGTAATGGTTCATTTTGCCCGAAGCGACCGAAGACATATTGCCCCTGTGCAACGAGTATTTTCTACAAAATTCTGCCATGTTATCTGTTTTCTCTTCGTGGCCATCGGGAAAAGTGACCAACCAATTTTTAGTATAAGATACCTGTCCTTTTTTCGTCTCACTCATCTTTCTTTTAGTCTCTTCCGAAAGAATAACACCTTTTCTTGGGGAAGGTCTTCCTAAGGCACGTTGCCTCATCTTCTCTTTTGTTTCATCTGAATGATGTTTTCCAAAAAGATGATGTTTGGTGCCGGCGAAAACACCTATCTTTTTTTCCGACATCTGTTTTTTACTCTCTTCTGTATGGTGTTTTCCATACATTGGATTATTGGCACCTGACCTATTTTTTCCTCGCCAATAATTATTTTCACTCATTTTCTTTTTCGTGTCATCGGTGTGATAAATAAGACCCGTACCACCCTCATTCATATTATATCCGGTATCATAACTGTCATATTTCTTAATATTTTCCGATTCGATCAATAATGCATGTTCTTTATTGTCGGCGGTCGTTATCATTTCTATGTCGAAGTTTTCTTTACCGTACTTCCGAATAGCATAATGTATTTTATACTTTCCGCCATTTTCACTACGGTAAATATGCTCATCAAATCTATATTTCATAGTGTTGGTAGTGATCCCAATATATGCTTTATTGTTTATCTTATTATTAATTTTGTAAATAGTAACTTTCATTTTATCTCCTAAGAATGTTTCAGTAGTTACTACTATTTATAATAAAATAGAACTCTGTAATCACTCAAAATTCTATGATAAGCTTCACATCTTCAATCTGATCATCTGCCCTTGTTACAGGTGAACGATTTTCAACATAAAGAATATCACCAGAAAATTTTTCAAAATCCCCACCCACAACTGCACTAGTATTTGCTGATGCACTACCGGCAGTGATAGTTTCGTTTGCTTGAAAAGATCCAACGATGCCATCATATCCGGCAGTAGTATTTGATCCCATTGTAACATCTACTAATCTGATAGTAGTATTACTCTTGAAGTCAACAATCTTACCGGTTGCTCCTGAAAGAGCTCCTGTTAATGTCGCATCTTCTGCATAAGCCGTACTGTTCCAAGATTGAACTGTTATAGTTACACATTGATCAATACTTGATGCTGTTGCAACATCACCATTAGCATACAATGGTTGTGATACCAATCCAATTTTACGGAAATCGTTGTTTGTAGTAAAGTTTCCGGATTCTCCATACTCTAATCGGCTATTAACCATTACAAAGAAACCACCAAGTTCTTCAACTGCGTCATCTCCGTGACCACCTCTTGGTCCGATAATGGGAGTAACCGCTGCAGCACTACCATGTGAAGAATTTGCAGTTATGGTTGCTACTGCATTACCATAATTGTTTCCTCCTGCAACCGATACGATATCACCAACAACACCTGAAGCTGTATTTGTGGCACGAACATTTGCTCCTTGTCCATCACCTGTAATAGTAACTTTAGGGCCAATGGAATATCCATCTCCGTCTGCAGCTATGTTAGCACTTGCAAGAGCCGGTGTCCATGTTACAACATCAGTCGAAGCAGCGTAAGCTGTAATTGTTCCACCCTTACCTGTAACTCCACTAGATCCCGCTTCCGAAATAAAGTAAATATCACTTCCAACAAGAGTGCTATCGGCTAGTCCAGTACCTACAATTTTAGCTGTAGTTGTAGTTTCTGTGTATCCAGATTGTACTACTCCTGTTTCAAATAGATAACCCGTACCACCAGCAGTTACGTGAGCAACTTCAATGGCTCCGTTACCTGATGTATTTGCTGCAATTTCAACATCATACTGAAAAGATGAATCAGTTGTATTTGCAATAGCACCATTTGATTTTCTTACACGTTGAGCAGGCATGTAACTTGGTGTTACAAACTTAAGAGCTCTTGCTGCCGAAATTTGATACATGTATTTCCACTTATATCCATCACCGGTAGCAAGAATAGCTGTTCCTGTACCAGTAGGTTTTGTAGTAGAAGCACCGTCTGTATTATTATTTGCGAGACATTTATAAACGTTATAATCTTCTGTCATTACATAAAACGTTTGATCAAATAATGCATTGTTTGCATGAGTATATGCAAAGTAATTTGTTCCGGATGTCCAATTATATCTTGGACATACGTGACTTACATCCGTAGATCCGATTTTCTTAGCCGCAATCATATCTCTCCAATGATTGTAGACAGTATTAGAAACGGAATCAGTAGGTGTAGGTGGGGCGGTATCATCCGACCACGCGGTTACTTTACCAATAAAAAGGTACATGTTAGTATTGAGTAACCCCGATGAGTCTGTAATAGCAGCTCCTGAAGTGGTAGACACCTCATCAAATGCTTCCACAAACTGTTTTGCGTTGTGAATTCGGAATTTATTGGTTACTATAGCAGGCATTTTGTTGTTCCTCCAAAAAAAACTTAATATGTTAATTAAAATTTGTCAGTCATCTATTGTTATATTTATCAGTTCACCGTTGTTATATTTATATGATTTATAAAAAGTATTTCTACTTACTGACGCCATATTACGGCATCAGTTCCACCCCAATGTTTTCTAGTTACTGTTAGGCTTGTATCACTAGCAATTGCCGCAATTCTAAATTCGCCGGGGTCAGTAAGTAGAATTTTACTTCCATCTTCTAGTTGAAGATCATCAGTTTCCCATTCTAGGGTTTCTAGTTCAAGAATACTGCTGTCATCTTCTTGACCAAGCCTTGTTCCCACATCAGATTCACCAGCATTAGATTCACTAGTTACAAAATAAAAACCAGTATCCCAATCTGAATATGTTCCTATCACGCCAGGATGTGTAATGTGCTCACCAAGAACAGCATCTTCGTTAGTTAAAAACCAATGAAAATCTTCATAGGGTACAAGTCCTAATACTTCTGTTGTAAGAGCTACATTTTGAACATCAGAGATGGTAATGTCTTCATGTCGTATTCTTTCATCAGTTTCAAGTGTTATACCTCCACCCGATTCTTCAGTTAAAATATTTTCATCTACTGTCTGAAAAATCTCCCCCACCCTAACTTGTGAAGTAAATGTAGTATTGGTTCCGGTTACAGTAGTTGAATTATGTGGTATTGCAATTTGGCCTTGCAATCTCGTTAATACTCTACTATATTGATAGGTTGGAAGAACTTTCCATGATTGGTGTATAAGGTATTCGCCCGGTGATGTTCTAGAAAATTCCGTTAACATTTGATTACCGGTCGAAGATGCTGTATCAGTAGAACCATCTTCTTCAAGAATATTATTGCCTGCAGCCTGGTCTTCTAATCCAAAAAATTCAGAATAGGCTTCACCTGAATTCATAAGATCTGTTCCAGCAAATGGGCCGTCTTCAAACAATATATGATTTGTAACTAATACATCATCTTCTGCAAGTAAAAATCCCACCTCATTGTCCAAAGACATTCGATCATGAGTAAAACCAATATCGGTTGTTGGAGAATTCCATTGCGATGTATAATGAGGTCTAAAAACTTGCATACCAAAAGTCGATAAACCAACAGTATCCTCTTTATAATTATTGATTACAGCATTGGCAAAATGGCCGGTAATTGTTCTTACGGTAGCGGCGGGCTGACCATAAGGAATTATTGTTTTACTCCCTGGGCGATCACTCAATTCCATAGAAGATAATTCTAAAATAGAACGAGTTCCATCTTCATATATTAAATGTGTAAGGCCATCTTCTGTTAAGAAGTGCCATCCCATTGTGTCATAAAGATCAAATTCTACAGTTGATGCAAATGAACTATTGTAATCTGACTCTTCCCTTATATGGGAAACTCTTTCACCGACAGATATTTCTTCATTGGTGATTAAATATCCATCTTCAGTTACAATATTTCCTAATCCTGAAAGAAATGAAAGATGTTGCATAGTTGGCGCAAAAGCACCATCCGTAATTCCAAAACGTTCAGTAATTAATCTACTTGCGGGTATTCCTTCACCTGAATCCGCATCATCACACACCAAATTATCAAGACCATCTTCAGTCAAAAATCCCTGTCTCATCGAATCAAGAAGAGAAAATGTCACATGAGTATCTACAATTGGAATACTTTCATATTGATGATCCGGTCCTTCTGAATCTTCTTCAAGTGAAATATATCTTGCAGGACCAGTACCTACCGACCCAGATGCCTCATCAAGAAGATATCCAGAATCACTCATTCCTAAATCACCAGTTGTATAATCTTCAAGAAGGAGATCACTATTAAAACTCATATTAATAGATACAGTTCCTGTTTCAGCTATTGGAAATTGTAATTTTGGATAAAGATAAGATCCGCCTAGCTCTAGAAGAACATCGTCTCCTGCCTCATCAAGAATGCCACCATTGAATGGATTATTCCAATTTGCGCTATTTGATAACCAAACATTTGCAAGTAATTTAGTTTCTACTTTAAGATATTCAACAGACCCCTCATATATAAATGACTCAGCTTGTTCTGTTAAAATATTGTCTCCTGCATCAGCAGAGCCATCTGAACTATCCATAACAATATAGAAATATGGATCAGCCGTTACACTCGCACCCGGATCACCTCTTTGGACAGTAACCGTATAAGTATTTGTAGTGGGTATTGTTTGAATAACATATTTTCCGTCCCAATAATCCGTTTCATTGAGTGTTTGTGGGTATCCCGCAATCTGAATTGTATCACCTGCTGCCAAACCATGTAAAGTATCTGTAACAGTAAACGTTGTAGAATTAGTACGGGCTACTGTAACATCTCTAAAATTTTCCTCTAAAAGATTATTATCATCACGAACTTCTAATCTAGCATCCATCGCTTGCCAAGGATGATCAGCAGTAAAAATTTCTAATTCATTTTGTGTGTTGGATGATTGATATTGAAGGTTAGCATAAGAATTAATAGTAACTTCAAGCGTATGATTTTTTCTTGTATCAGTAGGTGTAAGGGAATCAACATTACCACTTTGGCCATCATCGAACATTCTAGCGGAAACTTTATTACGAATAGCCAATTCACCAAACATCACCATACCAGATGGATGTGTTATTCTCTTTACATCATTTCGGAAAATGTTAACATCAAAATCTGTTTTTAGAACATAAGAAAAATCTTGATAATATTTTCCATCTTGAATTTTTGGTACACCACTAAGTAGTCCTTGTGTTCCTGTATAATAACCCGCGTATTCCCCATAAGCACCAAGATTTGCAGTAAAAGATGCATCTTGATTTCCACCAGCTGCAGAAATGGTTGGTGCAGAAGTATATCCTGCTCCAAAATTATAAACTTCAACCGTTTTAATTGATCCAGTTGCAATAGACAAAACCGCGATTGTAGCATTATTACCTTTCGGTGAGGTATCCATTGTAATGGCATTAGATGTGGTGAGCCATGCGGACGCGACCGGTGTTGCTATATGACTGCCTGTTGGTGAAGTTACTGAGGTATCTTCTGGTAAGGTATAGGTATAAGTACTATTATTCGCAATGGTAATTGAATATACACCATTAAAAATTTTGGTTCCCGATCCAGAAATCTTAACCTTATCACCTGTATTCAAATAATGACCAGATTCTGTTGCAGTAACCGTCCTATTTCCTGTGCCACCTGCTGAAACTGTAATGGCACGACCTTCTCCCCATGTTACAGCGGGGTTATAACTGATTGAATATGCTTGTGCTGAACCTACAGTTTTAGAATCTTCTACTGTGAATGATGTGGCATTAGTATATCCTGTAATTAGTGAAGTTGTATCATCCGCATAGGTAATAGTTCCACGAACAAGATCATTTGGAAATGTAGTACCTATTCCTGTAATCGTAGTTCCTGATTGAGTAATAGTGTTTATGGTGTATGTAGAAGCCACATTACTATATGCAGTAACACGATCACCTGTTGTGTCCTCTGACCAAATTCTCCCCTCTGTTGAAGAATTGGGGGTATTCGTTGTACCATCTTCGCGAAGTATAACATCGCCTAGAAGTGAATCGGTTGTTCCATTTTCTTGTGATAAAAATTCAACACTAGTTTCTACTAAAATTTTATTATATACAGATACACCAACGGTATCATCTTCAAACAGAATTTTTTCTGGAGTATTATCGAGATCACGGCTTTCCAACAACAAGAATTCTTCAACTGCACCAAAATCTTCAGCCGTAAGCATATGTACTCTAAATACAGAATTACCGGTAGCAATCGCAGGCTTCCCTTTTCTAGATATAGCTTGATCTATAAAATCTAAAGTTATTCCTCTGGCAGTAAAATCATCATTATAAAGAAACGCATTTCTTGTAAAATTATTTGCAATAGCACCGTATGTCAGATCATATGTCTCGGCAGAAGTTACCAATCTTTCCGTAGACATTATAAGTGATGTAGTATTAGTAACAGTTACAATAGTATCAGTAAATCCATTTGCATACGTAATTTTATTCAATCCAGAATTTGCGTCTGGAAATGCGCCGCCAGTTAGAGTAATTACACTACCACTTTGAGTAATTGTTCCTGTATCATATGAATATAGATTTACATTGATAAGAGTACTAGTAACACCGAGAACATCTCTTGCATTCTGATAAATCTGTATATGATTATTAGAAATGGTAACGGCTGGGGTTGTAGCATATTCTGAGCCAACAGTTGTCATACTAATCGTATCAATGGCTCCTATATTTACCGTAGTCATGCTAAATCCACCAGTAGTATCTTGTACTAAATCTGCGGGATACAGAGGACCTTGTCCGTCAACAGTAGTATATGATGTAGCGGTTACACTTGCGGGGGTATTACCTATATCAAAAGTAACACCGGTATGAGTTATATGGGAATCGTGAGAATTTGAAGATTTTGCTGCCCATGCCTTGGTTTTATTAACATCATATACTATAATTGAATCATTATTAGAGAAATTATTTGAACTAAAAGTACTTAAATCTTCATCATGCTTATAAGAACCTATTGCATATAAAATTTGTGTACTATTGGCACCAATAATTGTGCCCCAATAAGTATTACTTTTATAGTAAATGTCCCAATCTTGAGCACTACCAATTGTATGAGAATCTTTAACTGTTAGAGTTGTGGTATTTGTAAAGTTAGTAATAATAGTATTGTTACCATTTGCATAAGTAAGTTTACCACCAACAATATAAATCATCAAAGCATCAGTTATTCCAGTTGCAAAAGTAACAGTAGTTCCAGATTGAGTTAGTTGTCCAGCATCAGTTTCATCTATTGATGTTTGTTTGGAAATTCTATCACCGGGCGCTAAATGCGAGTTTGCAAAATTAGCTGTAGAATCTAAATATTTGGCTGTACTTGATTTAATTCCTGCAGTAAATATTAGGGAAGAATTACCATATAAATGAGAATTAGAAGTAGATGATACAAGAACAGTTGCAGCGCCTATTGTCTGTTCTGCATAATCATCAATAATTTCTGAATTTACCAGGGCCTCACCTGTTTTAATAATCGTACCAACTTTTGCGGCGGCACCAGTTCCACCAGTTCCCTCATCAATAAAACCAACAGGATCATTTATTTGATATCCATCGCCTGCATCCACAAGAGTAACGGTTTGAATAACATTATTTTGAGTTGAAGCCACCCTCGCGCGGGCATCTGCACCACCACCACCTTCAATTGTAATTTCATCACCCACAACATAATCTGATCCACCGGCATTTACAGTAATGCTAACGGACGTACCTAATGTATACCCGATTGCAATATCA
>ENA-OREN01002473-OREN01002473.1-marine-metagenome-genome-assembly--contig:-NODE-2473-length-18781-cov-11.234335_pt1 | contig 18781 bp, 13 predicted proteins | sample MGYA00248624_ERZ508555 | MGnify/ENA primary metagenome ERZ508555 (study PRJEB26222, sample SAMN06267773) | marine metagenome | isolation source: Saanich Inlet, British Columbia, Canada | place...
GCCTCTGCATAAGTATCAAACCCCTCATGAATCCAAAAGTCAGCCCAGTCTGCTACGCTTAAATAGTTTCCCCACCACTCATGCCCCATTTCATGAAACATGAGAAAATCATATCCTAGTTTTGTTTTTTTATAATCGTTTCCATAGGCATTGATAGTTTGGTGCTCCATGCCCCAGTATGGTGTATGTACCAAACCAAATTTTTCTTTCATCCATGGGTATTGCCCAAAATTTCGTGCATAAAAATTTAGGTATTCTTCTGCATCATTAAGTAACTCATTTGCCCCATTCCGTTTTTCAGGTAAAACATAATATGCCAATTTTAAGGGCTTATCTAATATGTAGGCGGTTTTTTCAACAGCTTCAAAATATCCAGCGGTAAAGTTCACATTGTAAGTACTGATGGGGTATTCTGTCCGCCAATGCCAGGTGGTCCATTTATCACCTTCCTTATAAGTTGATTGTAGTAAGCCATTAGATGCGACAAACAGAGGGTCTGGAACCGTAATTGAAATATCCACCCCACTCGGTTTATCACTAGGGTGTTCCTTACAAGGATACCAAATGTAAGCACCGTTTGCCTGGCATGATACAGAAATCCAAGGATGTCCGTCTTTGCTCTTCTCCCAGGTGAAACCACCATCCCAAGGTGGCCTTTTGGCAATGGGAGGCTGCCCGGAATATTTAATCTCTAGGATATGGGTTTTAAAAATATCTAAGCCGGGATTGTGAATCAGAATTTTATGCCCTTTATGAACAAAGGAAAGATTCATGCCGTTGATAGCGGCACCCGAAACATTGAACTGGTCTAATAAATCGATCTCAATCATATCGGTTTTACTTATCAACACAAATGTAATATTGACTGTGCCGCCAATGGTCTTTTTATAAGGATCCACTTTTAAACGAATGTCATAATGAGTCACATCCATAGCGGCTTGGTTAGGAGAGAGTTTTCCACCGCTATATACTTCCAACGAAAATGCAGTTGAAAGAATAAATATATATATCAGATATTTTTTTAGGATTTCTTTACCTTGTACTGGTATTGGAATATACCGCCCTTTTCATCCACAGAAACCATTTGTTGAAATACAAGTTCAAGGTCCGGAACTCCCCCATCAAACAAAGGAACGCCTTTGCCAAAAATTAATGGATGGGGCGTGATATATAGATGAGTTAGAAACGGAGCAAAGCGAGCATAGGTTTTTCCACCGCCAATAATGTAGCAACGATCTCCCGGAATAGCATCCAGAATGGATTCTGGGTCGTCATTCCGGTGAACTACAATTGTGTGGCGATCCTCTAATTCTGCCGAAAGCGTGTCATGGGTATTAGAACCCATTATCACATGGAATCCCAAAGTCTGCTCTTTGAACAAAGGAAGATCTTTGGACCAGGTCGTTACTTCGCGATGGTGCCGGGCAATTAATCCATCAATTGTCACTGCTGCAATAAGAATGACATCCTTAGGCACGGTCTCTCTTATTTATATGATCTGGATGCTTTCCAGGTTTTTAATTTATTGAATGTGCCTTTGGCGCCCGTTGTATTTTCATGTTGTTCTGCAAACATCAGAAAATTCACCATTCTTCGAGTATCGGTTCCGAGAGTCTTTGATAAAAGCTCAACCGTAGATGACTGTTGAAGTGTTTCAAGGGCTGCGATTGTTTTTTGATCTCTTTGGAAATCTGCGTCATGTTCAAAAATAAACGTTTGGAGTTTATTAGCTCTTTCACTGATGCTCATTGGTTTTTTCTCTAACTTTTCAATCGCAGACTCTTTTAATTGCTGGAATGTTTCATCATCCATGGCTGTAAGTAATTCTGGGGTTGATGCAATAAAATCATCGGCTCGCTGGTTAACATCGTCTGCAGTAAAGGCCCCAGATTGAATAACAAAACTTAAATAATATGTTTCATCGCGGCTTCGAGTATAGGACCAAACAATATATCCCAATTGCTGGTTAGTCCTCATTTCTGTAAAGAAAGGTTGTTGAAGCGCCTGGCCAATAACCAAAGCTGTTGCCCTCATTTCCGGGGTGTCATTCCCCAAAACATATTCACGATAAAAACAAGAATTATTGACAGATAATTTTCCGATATATTGTATTTCTTCAGATTTAGATTGATCCAAAAATTTTAAATCAAATGCATCCGTCCGTTTAATATCTGTCGTGTTAGATTTTTCATTGAAAATGCGTAAGGCACGTCGGGCATCAGACTCTTTGAAATCACCATAAACAAGACCCTCCACAAATGTTTTTTCATACAAACTATTTCCATAATCATGAATATCTGACAGAGTCGCTTCTTGCGCTACTGGCAAACTCTCTTCCCAGCTATATTTTACATGATTAAAAATGTCAGCTCCTTTTTCACGGGTTTGCTGATGCGCATCCGAGAGTGAAAAATTCTGATAATCACGGACAACTCTATCTTTTATTCCGTTAAACTGATCTTCGGTAATCGAAAAATCAACCATGTGATCCAGGATCATTTCGTAGAGCGTCATGGCAGATTCTGAATAACCGCTTACGTTCAGAAAAATTCCTTCATACCCTTCTCGGAATGAATAATTCAGCCCTGCTTGTTTGGCGGGATAACCCAATTCATTCAATGATTCATTCACGCAGGCTGAGTAAAGTTTTAAATAAACACGGTGTTTTAACGTCATTACATCCTCGGGAAAGAGGACCTTAAAGCTTATGACGCCTTTGGGGCGCAAAAATTCATGATCGACACCAAAATAAAGATTAGCGCCACCACTATTTATTAGCGAGACAGGCAAAATGTCTTCTTTTATTTCCCGGTTGGGCACAGATGCTGATTCTGGAATAAATGGGTTTACTTCGGCTATCATGAACTCTGCTCGAGGAGATGGGGACGTGAGCGCTTGGTAGAATTCAGTATTTTCTGTGTAGGAATAAGGGGCCTGGTAATGGTGCTCCTTTTTATCTGTTTCAACTCCTTTTGCTGTCAAAACCACCAACATATTATCCGGCGTAAGGTGTGTTAATAAACCCTCAAAAGTGTCCTTAGAATTATCTTTAAAGATAAAGTTGATACGGCCCGCATCTTCCAATGGGTACATCATGGTTTCATTTGCCAACTGGGTGGCGCGCCACATACCCTCACCTTTACTACCATATGTTTCTTCTAATTCCGCCATGGTTTTCAATTCATCATATACATGAGATTGGTGACCCGATTCTTTCATAAGCTCGATATAATCTAAAGTCGCTAATACAATCTCCTTGTAGTCTTTTTGGCCTTTTGGTGTAAGCCCTATTCGAATAGTGGCCGTGCCGTATTCTTTTGTTTCTGGGCGGGCACCCGCAGAAAGGGTTTGTGCCCAGCCTTTGTCTTTTAAATAAGATAGTAGACTACCTTTTCCCTCGTGTCCTAAAATGAAACCAAGTTGCCTTCCCGGTTTACTTTCATACATTTGGCGTGTGCTGGGAATAGCAAAACTGATTTCCAAATCACGAAGATCTTTTACGGGATCAATTTGAACCAGCCTGAATGTTTCTTTCTTTTCAAACACGATTGGATCATGTTTTGTTCTTTCGAGATTGTGGTTCTTTACATCAGAAAAATACTGGCGGGTCCATACTTCCATTTCATCCAAAGAGTGCGTGCTCAATAAAGCCAAGCCCATTCGGTTTGCGCTGTATTGATTATTATAAAACGTAATCAATTCTTCTCTGGTAATATCTCCTAATGTTTCAAGGCTTCCAGTAGAGAATTTTCTTGAGGGGTGCCCCTTTTTCACAAATTGGCTTGTGACTCGATACTGACGCCAATTATCATTCATGATGTTTTTCTGATGTTCTGAATTTACTGCATTCACTTCTCTGGCTGTGTACTCTGCTGTGAAAAGTGGGCTGATAAAAAATTGAGCAAACCGATCTAATGCGCCCTCAAACCCATCTGGCAGTACCTGCAGTTGATAATTAGTATGATCGCTAGCGGTATAGGCGTTCGAGTAACCGCCAAAAGTTTTGAGATATGTAGAATATTCATCTACGTCTGGATATTTTTTTGTACCAAGAAAGAGCATGTGTTCGAGAAAATGAGCAAGTCCTTCACGATTATCCGGATTTTCCAATGAGCCCACCTCCACAACCATGGATGCTGCTGATACATTAAAATCCGGATTTGAAAGAAGGTAAACTTTGACGCCGTTATCCAGTGTCAATTTTCGAATTTCTGATTTATCAAGAGGGTGTTTGTCTAGGTGTTTATTTGCCATATTTGTACAACCCGTTATTAAACAGATTATCAATAGTGTGTTTATGTGTTTCAAAATATATCCTTTTCACGATTTAATATTTTTCCAATTCCTTATTGATCCGATAGGTTAAATACTTTCTATGGGCCTTGGTTGCCTCATTCATCCCGTAGGATTTTAATGTATATTTTTTTACCTTATTCAGATTTTCAAAAGCAGCAGCAACGGCCAAATTACCGTACTTAACTTTTCCTTTGTTTTGAACTATACGGATTAACCGCTCTGTGTACTCTATCTGCAAATTCCTGCGAACAGCATTAACGCTTGTGCCTGCATCAGCAGAAAAACATATTGTTGTCAAGTCTAACATCATTTCATTCAGGCCATAACCATTTCCATACAATTCCGTGTCCGAAATTCTTTTTAAAACATTTACATGGAAAAAATGGTTTAGAATGCCTTTTTGGGTATTTAGGTACATATCAAGGAGTTTTGGATCCCGCGTACCGCTAAATCCACGACGCTCCCACTGTAGATGCTCCATAATTCCTTCTGGAATTTCAAATGCATTGGGTGCAAATATATATTTTCCTAAAAGTGTCATGGCCCATTTTTGCTTATCCTTTGGAACGGGCCTAAAGGGTTTTTGGCTACCTTTTTGACCCACCAAAGAACGGTCCATAAATAAACCACCAACATAGCGTGAAATCACCATGGCAGAGTTACTATATTCGCGATTTAAAATAGAAAATGCATCAGTAAAAGCATGATAAGATTCACCAGATCGTTCATATCTTTTTTTCAATCCAGGATAAAGTGATCGTACAATATCCATCCTTTGTTTGGCGTATGCTACCGGATCTGCGCTCATATCAGACACATTAATCCTTGGATCAATTCCTATCCCGGGTGATCGCATGTCGTCTGCGTCGTTGCCAAAACGCAATTCATTTTTTGTAGATTGGTTTAATAATAATTCTATACGTTCTTTTTCATCTGGCGGGCTCTCAAGGGGTGGGGTATACCCAAATTCGATTGCCCACACATCATATGGTCCCGGTGTTGTGGAGTAAAATTGGCCGTGATGTTTTGGTTTATCGTTTACGTTTACGGGCACATAATCCATGACAGACGATGTTAGTCCAACCGGTTCTGTAATTATCCTATCGTGAATATTTTTGAAGCTATGAAGATTGCTAGCATAAAAATTGTGGTTTAACCCTAGGGTGTGCCCCACTTCATGAAGTGTTAATTTTACCAAGCTTTCATAAATTAACCGATGTTGCTCTAGTTGTGAAAAATCATCTACTGCGCTTAGAGCCGTCATTCCAAATAAATTTCCCTGATGTAAATAATCCCCAGCAAGACAGGTATTTATGGGGTCCAATTTAAACTCTGCATCTGTATTAAAAGTGCGGTGAAGCTGTTCATATTTTACTCTATTTGTGAAATATACATATTCCAGCATAATGTCCGCTCCGAGAATTTGGCCTGTTTTTGGATTGACAAAACTGGGCCCATAGCCCCCAAAAGGAGGCCTTGGAGAAGATGTCCACCGGATGACGTTATAACGAATATCACCCGCATCCCACGCCGCATCATCTGGTTGTATCTTTACTTGCACCGCATTGTGGAACCCTGCTTGCTCAAATGCCTTATTCCATGCCAATACCCCTTCTTGAATTGCTTCCCTAAATTCGACAGGGGTTGTGTTTTCGATCCACCAAACAATCGGATCTATGGGTTCAGAGATACCTTGATCTGGGTTTTTCTTCACAAGGTTCCACCTATGAATTAAATCCCTGTAGGGCGTTGCATCGTCAGGGGTAGTCATATCTGTAACCTGAGTTGTAAAATATCCAACACGAATATCTTCGAAACGGGGTTGATACTGATTTTCTGGCATCTGGATAAAACTATGCTGAATTTTTACATTTACAGATCTTGGGTCTGTTAAGCCACCATCTGATCCCCAGTTAGTGGGAAGAGGGTTTGTATAAACATACTGTACAAGTAAGTCGGTGTTTTCTGGATAATTATTGATATCGGCATATTTTGTTCTTTCTTTTGCAAGTTTACCCAATTTAAACGGATTCTTATTCTTTCCTCCGGGAATTATCCCTCGCGTTATCTGGTGAAGAGCTTCAGAAAGAAATATATTATCAATATCAATTAAAACATTGCCTTCTTTTTCAGCCACGATGGGAGATGAAGCTAAAATAGCGGTGCTGATATTGGCATCTGCAGACCGACTCAATGGATTGTCTGGATCAAACCAGAATGCATTATTCTGAACTTCAAATTCTATTCTATTAAAATATCGGTTCAGTTTTAGAATTCGGGCACCGCGATAACTCCCCTTGAAAACACCAGTGTTTAATTGACCATTTAAGCCGTGAACAAAATGAATAAATTCTTTTCCAATTTGATCATTATTCACCAACATAGACAATGTCCCATTGGTGGTATCCTGATATAAAGTAAAAAGGCCCGGGATTTCTTTTTTATCTTTTAGGGCTTCTTCCATGGATTTCTTTTTAGGCGATTCTGCGGGTTTAATAGTACCTACTGTTGCTGTGGGTGCTTGCCCGCTAACTGAATCTTGTGCAAAAGAAAAAGTGAAAATTAAAACTAGAGTTATGTAAAGAGTTTTCATATTAATGCCTTTTTTTCTTCGGGATGTAAAGATCTGTGATTGTTCCAGAAAACATTTCAGCGGCGGCGGCTAATGTTTCGCTCAGAGATGGGTGAGGGTGAATTGTAAGCCCAATATCTTCAGCGTCCGCCCCCATTTCTATGGCCAGCATTCCCTCGGAAATCAAATCACCTGCGCCGGGGCCAACAATACCTACACCAAGAACCTGTTTCGTTTCTGGATCAAATAAAATTTTTGTTTTTCCTCGATTTGCACCTATGGCCAATGCTTTCCCACTGGCTGCCCAGGGGAAATCGCCCGATTCATAAGATATGTTTTTTTCTTTTGCTTCAATTTCTGTGAGTCCTGCCCAAGCCACTTCCGGGTCTGTATAAACGACAGACGGAATGGCTCTTGCGTCAAATGCCGCCGGGTGACCGGAAGCCACTTCTGCGGCAACTTTGCCTTCGTGGGTGGCTTTATGGGCCAACATGGGATTGCCGGCGATATCACCGATTGCAAATATATTCTTTATTGATGTGCGTTGATATACATCTACATTAATAAAACCGAAATCGTTCATTTCAATTTCGGTTGAATCAAGATTCAAAAAATTCGAATTTGGCTTACGGCCCACTGAAACCAACACCTTGTTAAAGCTTTCTCTCTTTATTCCCTTGTCGTTTTCTATTGCCACAGTTACGGTACCGTCATCGTTTGCTTCAACTGAAATCACTTTCGATGAAACTAGAATCGATTCGAATTGGTTTTTTAATTTTCGTTGTAGTGGCCTTACCAGGTCCGGGTCTGTGCCGGGAAGTAAGGTAGGTAAAAATTCAACCACAGAAACACGTGAACCAAATGCCGCATAAACTTGGCCCAACTCCAAACCAATCACACCACCACCAATTACCAATAATTTTTCAGGAATATCTACGAGATCAAGCGCAGTCCTTGATGTAAGTATTGATGGATGATCATTGGGAACGCCAGGAATCATTGCTGAAGTAGAGCCCGCAGCAATGATACATTTATCAAAAGAGATTGATATGTGGCCATCCTCTGTTTCTATATTCAATTCTGAATTGGATTTGAATGCGGCCAGTCCTTGTATTGTATCCACTTTTCGTGCTTTCGCCATTTGAGCTATGCCACCATTTAATTGGGAAACAATTTTATTTTTATGTGCGCGGACCTGATCAATATCAATTGCCGGTTTACCATAAGTGACGCCCATTTTTGATAAATGTTCAGCCTCACTCATCACCTTTGAAATATGGAGTAACGCCTTAGATGGAATACAGCCGCGATTAAGACAGACCCCACCCAATTCATTGTCACGATCAATAAGTAAAACCTGTTTGCCTAAGTCGGCTGCACGGAAAGCCGCAGCATATCCACCGGGACCAGCTCCAATGACAGCTATTTCATAATGTTTAAGTTCTGCCATTGATCAGTTTTTAAAATAAGATAGGTCACAAAGGACCGATGCAAATCTGGATGTGAAAGTGGCGGCGGATGCACCATCAATTACCCGATGATCATATGATAACGAAAATGGCATTATGAATCGTGTTTTAAATTCTCCAGTTGCTTTATCGTATACCTGTTTCCAAGCGCTCCTAGATACGCCCATAATGGCCACCTCCGGTGGATTTACAATGGGCGAGAACCCGGTTCCACCAATACCGCCCAAACTAGAAATAGTGAATGTTCCTCCCCTTATTTCATCGGGTTTTAATTTTTTTCCTCGGGCGCGGGAACTTAAATCCATGAGTTCTGACGATAAATCTATAATTGATTTTTGATCCACATCTCGCACCACCGGAACAGTAAGTCCGAACGGCGTGTCTACGGCAATTCCCAAATGATAATAATTTTTCAATACTAAATTTTGATCTGCGTGATCTAGGGAACTATTAAACTCGGGCATTTCTTTTAAAACGATGGTTACGGCCTTCATTAAAAACGGGAGAAATGTTACTTTTATATCTTGCTCCGCAACTTTTGTTTTTAATTTTTTCCTATAGATATCTAAGTCAGTAATGTCAGCGCTGTCAAATTGGGTTACGTGTGGTATGGTCTGCCAGGCTTGTTGAAGTCGTTGGCCGGTGATGCGATTAATCCGAGTAAGCTTCTGGACTTCAACTTCGCCCCACTGTGAAAAATCTATCTCCTGTTTTTGCGAGGGAATACTCCCTGATGATATGGCCATCTGCAGCTTGATATAGCTATTCAGATCATTTTTGGTGATGCGGTTTTTTTGTCCAGATCCTTTAATGACCTGAAGGTTGATTCCTAGCTCTCGCGCTAATCTTCGGACGCCGGGCGACGCAAACGCGGTATTACTAGAGCCCAAATCTTCCAAATGAAGTTTTGGTTCTGTTCTTTCGATTCGGGGTGGTAATTTTTCTTTTTGGATTTTTTCTTCCACGGGCGCTTTTTCTTTAGGTGCGTCTCCTGATAATTCAATCTTCATGAGGATGTGGCCCGGTTTCAATTCGTCTCCCGCCGAAACCAATATTTCGGTAATGCTTCCGTTGACATCTGCTGGAATTTCCATGGATGCCTTGTCTGATTCTAACACCAATATCGTATCATCAGATTCAACAATATCACCCACGGAAACACTTACTTCACTTACTTCGGCACCGTCAATGCCTTCTCCTAAATCTGGTAATATAACTTCTTTAATCATGGTATTTCCTAAACCGTTATGGGGCTTGGTTTTTCTGGGTCTATATTATATTTCTTCATGACATCGTCTCCTTTTGACATGTCCATTTTTCCATCCAGCGCCAGTGCGCGAATAGCGGTCAGAACAATATAGTAGCGGTCTACTTCAAAGAAATGACGCAGGTTTTCTCGGGTATCGCTACGACCAAATCCATCCGTACCTAATGCATAATAGGGACCAGGAACATAGGGCCCGATTTGTTCGGAAACCATTTTTACATAATCAGATGCAGCAACCGTGGGAACACGGTGTTTGCTCAAGCACTCTTCCAAGTGGGAACGTTTCGGTTGTTTGTCGGGGTGGATCAAGTTCCATCTTTCCACTTCCTCTGCCTCCCGGCGAAGTTCACTAAAACTGGTGACATTCCAGATGCCTGGCTCTATACCCCAATCACTTTTTAATAATTCTGCTGCCGCAATAACTTCCCCCATAATGGGTCCACTTCCAAACAGTCGCATGATTGGTTTTTCTGTGGATTGGACTTTATACAACCCTTTAATAATATCATCAGCAACGCCTTCCGGCATGGGGGGGTGCACATAATTTTCATTCTCAAGAGTAAGGTAATAAATCACATCTTTATCATCCTGGCACATTTCTTTCATGCCACGATGGACAACTGTTGCAATCTCGTAGGAATAGGCCAAGTCATACGCTTTTATGTTTGGTGTTGCAGCGGCAGCAAGATGACTATGTCCATCCTGATGCTGAAGTCCTTCACCGTTCAATGTGGTTCTTCCGGCCGTCCCGCCAAGTAAAAATCCGCGGGCGCGCATATCACCGGCAGCCCAGATAAAATCCCAGACACGCTGAAAACCAAACATAGAATAATAAATATAGAAGGGAATCATTTTGATGCCATGTGTACTGTAGCTCACTCCGGCAGCGATAAAGGATGAAATAGCACCAGCTTCATTTATCCCTTCTTCCAAGATCTGGCCATTTTGTATTTCTTTATAATACAGGAATTGGTCTGAGTCCACCGGATCGTAGAGCTGTCCTTTGTGAGAATAAATCCCCAGCTGTCGAAAAAGTGGATCCATTCCGAAAGTACGTGCTTCATCCGGAATGATGGGCACTATATGTTTACCAATGGACTTATCTTTTGTTAACAATGTTAAAAGGCGTACGTAGGCCATTGTCGTAGAAATTTCTCTTTCACCGGTTCCGTCCAGTAATTCTTGAAAAATAGAAATTTCTGGGATATTTAATGCGGTGGATCTATTTGTACGAATCGGCATCGGGCCGCCCAACGCATTTCGTTTTTCTTTTAAATATTTGTATTCTATGCTATCCTTATCATAACGATAAAATGGCGCCTTTATAGCTTCTACATCGGAAAGTGGAACATTAAATCTGTCCCTAAAATACAGGAGCTCACTCTGGTTTAGTTTTTTCTGATTGTGGGTGATGTTCCGACCTTCACCTGCTTCACCTAGGCCATATCCTTTAATGGTGCGTGCCAGTATCACAGTTGGTTTTCCCTTAAAATTCATCGCTTCATTGTAAGCTGCATAAATCTTCATGGGGTCATGGCCTCCTAATCTCATTTTCGCCAATTTCTCATCAGAAATATGCTCAACCCGTTTTAAAAGATCGGGATATTTCCCATAAAAATGTTCCCGGATATACGCACCACCTTCAACAACATATTTCAAAAGATCACCATCTACAACTTCTTCGAATCGTTTTAGAAGTAAACCATCATGGTCGTTCTCCCAAAGCTCGTCCCAATCAGAGCCCCAGATCACTTTGATCACATTCCATCCCGCACCACGAAAGGCGCCTTCCAATTCCTGGATCACTTTTGAATTCCCGCGGACAGGACCATCTAGTCTTTGCAAATTACAATTCACTATAAAAACAAGATTATCTAAGTTTTCCCGGGATGCCAAAGTAAGCGCGCCCAAAGATTCAGGTTCATCCATTTCTCCATCTCCAAGATAGGCGAATACTTTCCGACCAGTATCCTCCATAAAATGACGATCAATCATGTAGCGCATGAATCTGGCTTGGTAGATGGCCATGATCGGTCCGAGTCCCATAGATACCGTGGCGAACTGCCAAAATTCCGGCATAAGGTATGGGTGGGGATAGGATGATAGGCCTCCCTTTTTTGATAATTCACGGCGGAAATTATGCAAGTGATCATTGTCGAGCCGACCCTCCAAATACGCCCGCGCATATATCCCCGGGGATGCGTGACCCTGGAAAAAGATCAGGTCTTGTCCGTTCGGGTGATCTATTCCTTTGAAAAAATGATTAAAAGCTACTTCATAAAGTGTTGCTGCTGATGCATAAGTTGAAATATGGCCTCCAATTCCAGGTGTTTCTGTATTGGCTTTTGTCACCATAGCCATGGCGTTCCAGCGAACAATAGATTTTATTTTTCTTTCAATTTCGCGATCGCCGGGATACACCGGCTGTTGGCTTGGTAAAATCGTATTTACAAAAGGAGTCGTCGTATTAAAGGGAAGCCGCGCACCTTTTGATTGGGCATAATCAATAAGTGTTTCCAAAAGGTGTCGGGTGCGTTCATACCCGTGTTCTTCTAGGGCGTCTTCTATAGATTCGATCCATTCCTGTGTTTCTTGTGGATCGGGATCACTGTAAGGATTCATCATAAATAAATTAAATTTAGACAGTTATTTTGAGCCTGAAAGTTACGATAAATAATCTACTTATCCAGAGAAGAGCCGACAGACTCTGTTGAAATTAAACTTCAATTTCCTTCCAATCTCCTTTTGAAATCTTCCACACCATTATTCCAGCAAAAAGGCCCATGTAAATGGGAAATAGCAGCCAAGGTGCTTTAAACCCCATGTTCAGTACCACACCAAAAACATAGCTTCCCAAAACAATTATGCCCCACGTTAAGCACGACTCCACCACGGCGGGGAAAAGGGTGTTCCCGGCTCCCGAAAGAGCAAACCATAGCGTAAATCCGATAGCGTCTAAAAATTGCACAGCCCCGATCATTCTTAAACCAAAGACTCCCATTCGAATTATTTCAGGATCGTCTGTAAATAGAAAAAGATAATATTCCGGAATCAAAATAAAACTCATTCCCATGGTTCCCATTATATAAACAGAAATCCGTATAGATTCCTTAATACTTGCTTCGGACTTGTGAATTTTCTTTTCACCCATATATTTTCCAACTAATGTGGCACAGGCTTGCCCTACTCCCAATGCCGGCATAAACGATGCGTGCATAATGGTGAATAATAATTCTGTAGTGGCAAGCTCTATTAGGCCGATCATACCCATGATCTTATAAAAAACAGACCATCCCACAGCGATCACCGCCTCTTGAATTCCCTGGGGAAGCGCAAGTTTTAATTGACGCATCATCATCGTTCTGTCTGTGGAAAGATTGAAAACAGAAAAACGGTCTTTTATCTGACTGGAAAAAAGGAATGAAAAATAATGCACCGCCATCCAGATAGATGCAATGAGAGTTGCGATGGCGGCTCCTTTCGCGCCCATCGCCGGAAAGGTTGTCCATTGCCAAAGTTTTGATAAAAAGGACAAGGACGGTATTGTATCTGCAAAAAATTGTGTCACACCATCAGAGCCATAAATGAGTCCCGCATTAAGATAAACATTGATGGCATTACTGGTGATTGTCACATTCATGTGTACTTTAGTTTTTTCAACTCCAGTGAAAAAACCCTGGAAAACGAAGCTGTATGCAGAAAACAAAAGGCTAATAAAAACAATGGATGTATAGTCTATAGCAAGACGTGTGGCGGTTATATCTTGAATAAAAAATGGGATGATGTCCTTGGCCCAAAGCCAACCCGCTAATGAAATCGGTAGTGCATAGAGCGTAGCCATGAACAATCCGTTGTGTAATGCGGTGCCACATTCTTTATCGATCTTTTGTCCTAGGCGACGGGACGCCAGTGTCTGAACTCCTGTCCTTATCCCCAATACAAAACTGAGCGCTCCCCAGAAAAGCATTGCTCCCATCCCTGTGGCGGCTAATGCTTCAGCACCGAGCCGCCCAACCATGGCCACGTCTACCATACTCATAAGCACTCGGCTCAAGTTGCTTACAATAACGGGTAGCGCCAAATTAAACACTTCTTTGGAAATTTGTTTATCCTGAGGAAAAACGAAACGAAACACGATTATAATTCTTTAATAAAAATATTTTTTTCTAATAGAAATGCTCGTGTTTTACTGCAAACTGGGGCTGATGTTAAAACTGTAATTTTCATGTTAGAATTAATTTGATGGATGGCCTGTGCCTGTTTCATTATTCGCTGGCCGTCTTTCATAATGATGCGACTCTTACGATCCACAATGATGGAAATATTGTTTTTTCCAATTTGTCGTAAAATAGTTCGTGATGAAAGGTTGTATCTTTTGGGGTCGATATTTTTCATATTTAATTAAAAATAAGCATAGAAATTAAACCCGAAGCAATGTGTGATTTATAATGAAAATTCATACTTCTAGAAATGTTCAACTGGCCTTAGAAAGTGGGCAGCCTATTTTGGCTTTAGAGTCAACTATTATCGCTCACGGTATGCCTTTCCCTGATAATCTGAAATTTGCACAACAGGGGGAATCGCTATGTAGAGACCGGGGGGTTACCCCGGCAATGATTGCTATTATTAATGGAGAGATTCACGTGGGGTTGGAAAAAGATCTACTGATATTTATTGCCGAAGATGATGGTGTAAGAAAAACGTCCCGTAGAGAGTTGGGTATCGCAATTGCCGAAAAGTGGCATGGCGCAACCACGGTTTCTTCAACAATGCATATTGCCCACCAGTTAGGAATATCTGTTTTTGCCACTGGTGGCATTGGCGGCGTGCATCGCGGCGCAGAATATTCCTTTGATATTTCCCAAGACCTATTTGCGCTGGCCAACACGCCCATGGTTGTTATTTCTGCCGGTGCGAAAGCTATATTAGACTTACCTAAAACATTAGAAATGATGGAAACGCTTGGTATTACTGTTATTGGATATAAAACAAATGAATTTCCTGCTTTCTATTCACAATCATCGGGATGTTTTGGCGTTTATCCGGTTTCATCTTCTCGTGGAGTTGCTGCACTCTTTAGAGAAAATGTTTCCGCAGGATTATCCGCTTCTGTTCTAGTGGCAAACCCTGTTCCACTAAAAGATGAAATCCCGGCCCAAGAAATTGAGTCCATCATTAATGCTTCTTGCAAAGCAGCGGCAACACAAAATATTACAGGAAAAGATTTAACGCCTTTTTTACTCGGCGATATCTTAGATAAAACATCCGGGAGAAGCCTGAAAACAAATCAAGCTTTAGCGATTAATAATATTAAACTCGGGATAGATGTTGCAAAAGAATTGGCCTAATCTCGGGAAATGCTTGCATAAGCGAAAAAAGAAATGTGCTTGGATCGACCAATACTTTTGATGTGAACACAATAATATTTCTGTTTTTAAGTTATATAATTTTATAGAAGGCCCCATTTTTTTGCGTTTTTGTTTATCTAGTTTTAATAAAATAGATTCTTAATTTATTTCCCAATGAAAATCATTATTACATTCCTTTTACTGGTGCTCTCTCTGCGTGGACAGTGAGCATTGTGAAGTAATCCATCATTGCCGGTCGGCAATTCTGATAGAGGGGTGGGTCTTTGGGCCGGACAGATCATGTTCGGTCTTGATAATGTTGCTCAGTATATTGACTGGTGGCATGATGCTCTACCGGGTTCGGGAGAAGGTTTCGACCACGAGGGAACTTTAACGTCGGTCATATTCACGCCTACCTTAACTATTGGGCTTTCTAATTATTGGAATTTTACGTTTAGTCAGTCTATAGGAAGTCGTATCATGACCTGGGATGGTGATACCACTACCATTCACCACCGGGACGAAGGAACTAGTTCAGATTTTATTAATGCCGAGGGTGGATTATTTGGGGATACAAAACTCATGTTCCGTTATCTTATTTTTAATGATGGACAGGGCGCTGGAAAGAGATGGTTTCTCGGTGGCGGATTAGTGATTCCCTCAAAAAACACCCTTAGGTCTGACCCGTTCTTTTTAAGAGGGGAACCGAAAACCGAGCACCGCCATTTTAGTATTAGTGAGGGTGTTTACAAAAGCGTGTTAGAAATGCAGTTTTTTAAGAAAAAATTAACCAACCCTGTTTTCATGGGTGGGGCCATCATGGTTGAACTTCCCCTAAAAGAAAATGAATACGGCTTTAAATCATCCCGGCTTTACGACCTTTCTCTGACTGTCTTTACAAAAATGATTCCTAAGCTCAATGCGTCCCTTGGTGGGAGCGTGATCGCGAGACACACCACGCCAGCTTATTGGAATGGCATTAAAACGCCGAATTCCCGAGCAACAGTTCTTACCATTGGGGGAGGTTTTTTATGGAACGTAGCTATAGGCGGAATAGGCTTAAGTCTCCAAAAACCTGTATTTTTAGATGGTGCCTTTTCTGGCATCGAAGGCGAAGTTGACCAACGCGTCGGTACTTGGCAGGCAAGTTTAAGTTACCGGCGCATGTTGGATTTTATGGTGCCCTGGTTAGACCCGTTGAAAAAGATATAGACTATTATAGGCAATTAACAATTTCCTAGCTCACCGAACCACATTTCATGTTTGCGGGGACCGAAACATCGAATCTTCGTGGGTAGGGTCTGTCTTTTTTATTTTCATTATTAATAAACCCTTGTTTTGTTGTTCCATCACCAACATTGGGGTTCCAACTGCGCTCTTCTCCTACTGTGGAAACCGTAAACCCTTCATAATTGTGAGCAGGATAAACGAGCGTGCTATCTGAGTAAATAAAAAGTTTGTTCCGGCAGCTTTCAAACGTGTCCTCGGCAGACCCTCCTTGAAAGTCTGTTCGGCCCGTGCCTCCGATAAATAGCGTATCTCCTGTAAATAGTTTATTATCAATAAAATAGGTTGTACATCCTTCAGTGTGCCCAGGTGTATGGATTGCAGTTATAAAGTAGTTACCTAACTGTATTCGGTCACCATCGTTTAATAAAACATCTGACTCTTTAACGCCTGTTTTAGACCCGTAATATATTTTAACCGATGTTCTGGTTCTTATTTCATTTGCTGCTGTGATGTGGTCTGCATGAACGTGGGTTTCTAAAACGCCGATTAAGGTAAGACCGAGTCTTTCAACAAGAGATAAGTCCCTGTTGATTTGTTCCAAAACAGGATCAATTAAAACAGATTCTTTGGACTCATCATCAAAAACCAAATAAGTAAATGTCCATGTGTCTTGATCAAATAACTGCCGAATATTAATCATGCTTTTTCCTCTCTAATGGTTCATTAAATTAATCGCACATTTAACGACCGTTTATAAATAAGCGCTCATGCCCCCGGTCATATTTAGTGCTGTAAATCCATTCTCGTTCAATATTGCTGTTGCCATTGCAGATCGAGTGCCTGATGCGCAATATGTGATAATTTTTTTATCTTTATTTGGCATTAATTCATTTAATCTGTTTTTTAATTCTCCCACTGGAATGTGTATTGATCCGGGGATATGGTGAATAGTCCGTTCTTTTGTTTCTCTAACATCAAGTAATATACTTGATCCTTTGTTTATATTATTTTTTACTTCATGCGCACTAACTGATGGTGGGTTAAAAAAACTTTTCATTGCGTCAAACATAGTCTCTCCTTTGTTTATTACTTATTTAGATGTTAAATAATTTATTTGGTTACACATTGTTTTTCTCGGGATCATGTTTTTTATAATAAAGACTGCGTTATTTTGGTGCTAATAGTGTTGGCCTGCTTCCAAAAAGCGCTGTACCAACGCGAATCATCGTAGAGCCCTCTTCCACGGCTATTTCATAATCACCGCTCATGCCCATGGAGAGTTCCAGCATATTGGATTGAATGACCGATTGGTTGATTCTTGTTCTCAGGGCCCGCAGTTGTATAAATGAATTTCTAATCTTTTCTTTGTCTACCGTGAAGGGGCCCACTGTCATAAGTCCTTCTATGCTAATATTTGGTAGATCAAAACATTCACTAATTTCATTCAGTTGGTCTGGTAGAAATCCGTGTTTTTGTATTTCACCACTGGTGTTAATCTCCAAAAGAACACGAATTGTTCTTTCTTGTTGCAATGCGGTATTCGAAATTCTTTTTAGGAGTTTAACCGAATCTACCGAATCAATTGTGTCAAATAAATCTAGACATTTATTTACCTTATTGGATTGGAGATGACCAATGAAGCGCCTGGACAGATCCGGCATTGGATCAAATGATGCAAATTTTTTGGTGGCTTCCTGAATGCGGTTCTCGCCTATGGCTGTTATGCCTGCGTCATAGCATTCTTGAATCAGAGAAAAGGGGTGCGTTTTAGTAACAGCTATAAGCTGAACGGGGTGACTAAAGCCACCCCGTTTTTGTGCTGATTCAATCTTGGATCGAATGGATTTAATTATGTCTTTGAGGCTCATTCTTCTCCGGTTTGGGGTGGGGCGTCATCAATAGAAATTTGAGCATCATCTACTACTTCTTCTTTGTTGGTTGCTGCGTCTTCGCTGATAACACGCGTAATGGATGATATGCTTGCGCCCTCATCCAATTTTACCAATTTCACGCCCTGTGTCACGCGGCCGATGGTTCGGATCGCCGCTACGGGTTGACGCATCAAAACACCGGAGTCAGTGATGGCGATTAAGTCGTCTGAGTCCACCACCTCCATGATGTTTACCATTTTCCCGGTCTTTTCTGTACAGCGCATGGTCATGACCCCTTTACCGCCCCTGGTTTGGGTGCGATACTGAATCACGTCGGTGCGCTTTCCCATCCCTTTTTCGGTAGCAACCAAAATAGTTCCTTCCCGGCGTACCACAAGCATTCCAATAACATAATCTTCTTTCGAACTCAGGGTGATGCCTTTTACGCCCATGGTTTTCCGTCCGCTTGCTCGGATATTATTTTCAGAGAATCGGATCGACTTGCCTTCATAGGTTCCCAGAAGAATATCGTGTTCACCATTCGTGATTCTCGCTTCAATGAGTTTGTCTCCCTCTCGTATTTCGATGGCATAAATACCGCCTTTTCTCGGATTACCATAAGCAGACAAAACAGTCTTTTTCACAATTCCATTCCGCGTAGCCATGGCAATATAGTGGTCATCGTCAAACTCCTTCACGCTCACAAATGCTTCCACTTTTTCACCTGG
>ENA-OREN01002474-OREN01002474.1-marine-metagenome-genome-assembly--contig:-NODE-2474-length-18778-cov-5.901770_pt1 | contig 18778 bp, 18 predicted proteins | sample MGYA00248624_ERZ508555 | MGnify/ENA primary metagenome ERZ508555 (study PRJEB26222, sample SAMN06267773) | marine metagenome | isolation source: Saanich Inlet, British Columbia, Canada | place...
AATTAAAAAAAAAGATATTAACTCAATTTTTCCAATAATCATAAAAATAATTAGTCCTAATTTCGAAGTTGTTAACAAATTTGCGAAATCTAAATTTTTAATTCCAAACATTTCAGAAGTTGCAGTATTTGTTATAGTAAGAATAGATAATTTGAATGATTTTTCAAAATTTATACTATCAACTATTAAAATACCGGATAAAAAAAATAAACTTATGAAAAAAGATATAAAAATTAAAAAAGAAATTTTTACATTTTCATCAACAATTTTTTTTTCCGAATTAAAAATATTTTTGTTGTCCATGCTATTTGGGCTAACCAGTTTTCTTATTTCTGCAGATGCTGTTTTTAAAAGAATATAAATTCTTACTAATTTTATACCCGATGTATTAGAAATTAATGATCCTCCTACAATTGTAATTAATATAAAATATAAGCTTAAATTATTGTCTGAGTTTATTAATGACAATCCAGAGTTACTTAAACTACTTAACACACTGATAATTAAATTTAATCCACCATAATTATTAAAATAACTTGGATTTAGATGTTTAATAATTTTTTTAACACTATCGTTTGCAGGACCATAAACAGTGATTTTTTTTGGGGTAGCTAATTTTAATAATTCAGGTAACAGAGAAGATATATTATTCATATGTAATATTAAAGCTTCGGAATTTAAATAACGGTTATAATAATGGACATATTTCTTATCTGGACTCAACCAAAATTCATAGGATAAAGTACCTATTTCATGTTTTTTAACTTGAGATGAAGCTTTTGTTATCCACTCTTTCAATTCATCTAATTTACCTTTTTTGATTTTTGCTTCAACATTCCAAGATATATTAATTTCCATATTATTTAAAAGTTAAATTCATTATTTTTAATCAATCAATTCAAAAACAGCCTCTATTTCAACAGCAACCCCTGTAGGTAACTGAGCAAATCCTACAGCACTCCTAGCATGATAACCATGACTATCCTTTCCAAATATTTCATGATATAAATCTGAAGCACCATTTATCACAAGGTGTTGATCAGTAAAATCTAAAGTTGAATTAACCATGCCAAACAGTTTTAATACTTTGATATTATTCAGACTTCCAATTTTTTGATGAATAGTTTGTAAAATCCATATACCACACTCTTTAGCTGCAAGATATCCTTGATCAACGTTTAAATCATCCCCAAGCTTTCCTTTTATTTTTGAAACATGCCCTGAGGTTATTAGCATATTGCCATAACTCACTACCATATTCAAATAACCTATTTCAGCATCATCCCTAAATGGAATACCAAGTTCTTTTGCTTTATTTTCTGGATTCATAGTAACCTTTTGATTTTATTAGTTAAAAAATTATTTAAATCAATACAATTTATGATGAATTCATAAATCAATTTTAGAATAACAAAATTAATATAATTTTATTCTACTATATTAAAAGAAAGATGAACACCGAGTATCAATATTGGTTTCCAGATGTAGGAGAACCCAATATATAACATCAATCGGTTCGTTTTACAATGTGTGGGGATTTTACTTGGAGGCGTGTCTGATTGTGAAGCCATCTAAGGAAGCATCTAGCCATAAATGCGAGTAACTACTTTATGTATCAATGGGCGGAGCCAGTGCGCTTCTTGAGTCTCTAGACTCTTAGTTTTAGCACTTCGGAAAATCCTATTAGTATTATCAGTCAGCAGAGGAAGAGTTTTTAGGAGAGGAGGGTGGTGCTGGAGAACCTTAGCGACCTGTTTCACTGTTTGTTGCCGTTCAAGTCCTACTTTATTTATTACAGAAGTTTTCATTCTTATTTCGTTGTTCCTATCTGGGGTAAATTATAAGGGAGTATTATATTTCTTTGTCTAGACGTTAAGTAAGTCTCTTAGATTTAATATTTTGCTGATAATCCAAGTTGGATATTCTTAATTTCATCCTCGGTGCTCTAAAATCCCTCTCAACTCCTCTCAAAGCTTATTTTTTCCAGGGATCCAGTCAGTTCCTGCAAGTGGAACTTGTGCCATTGCAGCCGACTCTACTGTCAGTGCAACCAGGTCTTCAGGTTCAAGATTCAGGACATGACTTTTTCCGCAGGCTCTGGTTACAGTTTGAGCTTCCAGGGTCATCACTTTTAAATAGTTAGCCAGACGTCTCCCGGCCAAAACTGGATCGAGCCTTTTTGCAAGCTCCGGATTTTGGGTTGAGATACCGGCGGGATCCTGCCCCTCATGCCAATCATCATAAGCACCTGCAGTGGTACCCAGTTTTTGATACTCTTCTTCCAATTCAGGATCGTTATCTCCCAACGCAACCAAAGCTGCGGTGCCAATAGAAACTGCATCTGCACCTAAGGCCAGTGCTTTGGCAACATCAGCACCGTTCCTAATTCCTCCTGAAACAATCAACTGCACTTTACGGTGCATTCCAAGATCCTGTAAGGCTTTGACTGCCGGTCTAATACACGCAAGAGTTGGTTGACCTACATGTTCTATAAATACTTCTTGAGTTGCAGCTGTTCCTCCCTGCATTCCGTCTATCACAATCACATCTGCTCCGGCTTTTACTGAAAGTGCTGTATCATAATATGGACGTGCTCCACCGATTTTAATATAGATTGGTTTCTCCCAATCTGTAATTTCCCGCAGTTCGTTTATTTTAATTTCAAGATCATCAGGTCCTGTCCAATCAGGATGTCGACAAGCTGAACGCTGATCAATACCTTTGGGCAGATTACGCATTTCCGCAACTCGATCTGAAATCTTCTGTCCGAGCAACATTCCACCACCACCTGGTTTTGCACCCTGCCCAACAACAACCTCAATAGCATCTGCTTTGCGGAGATCATCCGGATTCATTCCATAACGTGAAGGCAGATACTGATAAACCAGAATTTCTGACTGACCACGTTCCTCTTGTGTCATCCCACCATCTCCAGTCGTTGTCGATGTTCCTGCGATAGTAGCACCTCGCCCCAAAGCCTCTTTGGCTTGCGCTGATAATGAGCCAAAACTCATCCCAGCAATTGTGATAGGTATTTTAAGTCGAATCGGATTCTTGGCAAAACGTGTACCCAGCACCACATCAGTACCACAAGATTCACGATAACCTTCAAGCGGATAACGAGACATAGAAGCTCCAAGAAAAAGCAGGTCATCTAGTCCTGGCAACTTTCTTTTTGCTCCACCACCGCGAATATCATAGATTCCTGTAACTGCTGCCCTGCGGATTTCTGATAATGTATAATCATCAAAAGTTGCCGATTTACGTGGTTGTGTTCTGGGAATATTTTGTTTCATGGCCATAAATTAATATGCGTCAGCGTTGTCAATATCAAAATTATAAAGAGTACGGGCAGAACCATATCTACGGAATTCAGTTGGATCAGCCTTTAAAGATGAAATCTCAAGAATTTCTTTAAGTTTTAGCATGTGTTCAGCTCTCATTTCTTTTTCAATACAATCCGCCCCCAAACTTGCGACTTCGCCCCGTACGTATAAAATCGCTTCGTAAATTGAGTCTCCCAAAGCATCACCTGCATCACCGCAAATCACCAGGTTTCCACTTTGCGCCATAAATGCAGACATGTGGCCAACAGATCCTCCAACCACAATGTCCACACCTTTCATCGAGATTCCGCAGCGTGATGAAGCATCGCCCTCTATCACCAATAATCCTCCATGAGCAGTTGCCCCTGCAGACTCTGATGCATTTCCGCTAACATGGACCATGCCGGACATCATGTTCTCTGCAACCCCGACTCCTGCATGTCCTTTTATCATTATTTCTGCCTGCTGATTCATGCCACCACAATAAAAACCAACATGCCCTTCAATCTGAACTTGCATTTGAGCATCAAGACCACAGGCAATAGCATGCTGGCCCATTGGATTGTCGATTCTGTAAGATTTATTTCTGCTTAATTCTAAGTCATGCAGAACAGAATTCACACCACGAACTCCTACTTCTTTTAGATCAAGAATATCCATACTATTGTTCACCCCAGATGTAAATGGTTGATGGTTCGGGTTCCCAGATTTTTGCCTGATCGGATCCAGGTAAATGTGCTATTGCACGAAATTCTGTGGCCATTGCTACCCAGTCGTCAGTCTCTGCCATCACAGCATGTTTACAGGCGATTGGGTCACGAACAACGGCAAATCCATCCTGAGTACCAATGCAGAAAGTATAGAATCCGTCAAGTTCATTGATACCATCCTCTAATGCCTGACGTAATGTTGCTCCTGAACGGATCTTCCATGTCATGTATGCAGCAGCAACTTCAGTATCATTCTCAGTCTGAAATGTTATTCCTTCGTGCTCAAGTTTTACACGGAGAAGGTTATGATTGGAGAGCGAACCGTTGTGTACCAGACATAGATCAGCACCAGTAGCAAATGGATGTGAACCCGCTGTTGTGACAGCACTTTCTGTTGCCATTCTGGTATGACCAATCATGTGAGTTCCTGAAGCCTTTTCAAGATCGAATTGTTCATATACCATTTCTGGTGGACCGACTTCCTTAAAAATTTCAATCGATTTACCGGAACCAACAATTCGTACTTCAGGATAATTAGTTTGCAGCCAGGAAATAACTTCAGTTTCAGCAGCATCAGTGATAAGTATGCAATGACTGGCAACTGTTGAAGTGGAGACTTCACAGTTCAATGAGGCAGATAAATTTGTTCCAAGTGTTTCCCACAAAAAGCCAGGATTGCTGTGTGCCAAAGAGAATTTGATCTGACTCGATTCAACTGGATTACGATAGATCGCAACACCTGCGGAATCCGGCCCTCGACTACTCATTTCCACCAGCATTGGTTTAAACATGCTTCCCAATTGGGATTGCAATTCAGCATTCTTCAAATACAAACCAACAATTCCGCACATATTTTTTCGATTTAGTTAAGTCTTTGAGTTATGACAAAGTATTAATTAATTCAACAATTATAATGCTTTTCAAACTTTATACATCCAGAGCATTTTGTCGTTCCCATTCCGAAAAGTGTTGCATATAACTGTTCCACTCTTCCATCTTGAGTTTGACATAAGAATCAGCAAATTCTGCTCCAAGAATAAGACGCATAGTTTTATTTTTTTCAAAAGTTCTCAATGCATCCAGCATATTCAATGGAAGCCTGGGAGCATTCTTAACCGTATGTCCCTCTGCATACATGTCAATATCAAGCCTCTTTCCGGGATCTGTTTTATTTTCTACGCCCCATAAGCCTGCCCCGATCAGCACCGCCTGCAGCAGATAAGGATTCGCAGCTCCATCGGCAAGTCTGACTTCAATACGGTCTGAGTCTGGAATTCGAATCATGTGGGTCCGGTTGTTTCCGGAATAGGTAACTGTGTTGGGTGACCATGTTGCTCCAGAAGTGGTTCGAGGTGCATTGATCCGCTTATAACTGTTTACCACAGGATTCGTAATCGCGGCCAAACTTTCAGCGTGTTCAAGCAAGCCCCCTATAAAATGATACGCAAGCTTAGAGAGGCCAAGTTCCCCCTGCGAATCTTCCATCAGATTCGTCTTTCCGTCTTTGCTCCAGACCGAAACATGAGCATGGCAACCGTTTCCGGTTAAGCTCGCAATCGGCTTGGGCATGAAGGTCGCTCTGAATCCGTGTCTTTCGGCAACAGTCCTTGTCATATACTTAAAAAAACTGTGGCGGTCAGCAGTTGTCAATGCTTCAGTATAATCCCAGTTCATTTCAAACTGTCCGTTCGCGTCTTCGTGATCATTTTGATATGGCCCCCATCCTAAAGTTTCCATGTGGTCACAAATTTCTGTTATTAAATCATAACGCCGCATCAGTGCCTGCTGATCGTAACAGGGTTTGGCCTGAATATCTGCAGAATCCTCGACCGCTGTTCCTTCAGGATTCAATATAAAGTATTCACACTCAACTCCGGTCTTCACTTGAAAACCTTTTTCTCCCGCATCAGCAAGTACTTGTTTTAATACAGTGCGGGGACCGTGCGCCACAATTTTTCCACCAAGATAAATATCACTTGGTAACCAGCCTACCTCCGGTTTCCATGGTAACTGTATCAGCCTATCGGCGTCAGGAATCCCGAACATGTCTGAATCTGCAGGGGTCATGTCAAGATGCGCAGCAAAGCCGGCGAAACCAGCACCGTTTTTCTGCATGCCTGCTATCGCAGTAGCAGGAACTAATTTTGACCTGACTACTCCAAACAAGTCAGTGAAACTAATTAAAAAATATCGTATACCCTTTTCCTTTGCTGCTTCCGCAAGACTAATACTCATTTATACCTCTCTGCTTATTGATGATTGTCAGCTAAAAAAGCCTAAATAACTTGTTATTCCTAGTGCATAGCTAATTCTTACACAAACTTCTAAACTTGTATCCTCAAAGTTTCTCCGGCAAAATTATCAGGATTATAAAATAATAAATTTGCTTAGTCAGTTGCTCTGACTGGAGCATTACTTGATCTCTGCAATTGTGCTGATTTTAATCGCCGAGTTTTTTCCTGCTAAGACTTAAGAATAATACTTTGACTTACATATCTTCAGGGTCAATGCCAGGAACTTCTGTCAAACCAGCCAGTTGCTTCCAGTTGACAGGATATGCTGCATAGAAGATGCTGCACTCATCGTCAGTTTCGTAAGCAATATGATTATCTTTTGGAACGAACATCATGTCACCGGGACTAAGATTGTAGGCCTCCCCATCACACATCAAACGAAAATTTCCTTCGTGGCAATAGATGATTTCGTCACATGTTAAATCCCAGGGGATGGAAACTTTTTTAAGAAAGTTAACTCCGCCAGCCATGCTTTCACTGTTCTTCACGGTCACAAAAGGTTTGATGTACGTTCCACCATCTTCTAGTCCGTCTTTGCGGTGCTGAATGTCGGCTCGTTTGAATACAGTTGGTTTTGTCATAATGCTCCTTAATCAGGGTTAAAAATTATTGTGATGACATTTAGAAGGTCATCAGGAAAAATCCGTTTCCAGAAGCTCTGCAATTGCAGAATCAAGAAAACGGGTAAATTTGGGGTCGTTCCCCGGAGAAGCGACACAGTGCCCCCATGGCGAATCGTAGATTCGCAATTCTGCGTTTCGCATGTCTCGCACCTCGATCTTGTTATCTTCAGGAGGAAAATACAAATCCGAACTGCAGGCAATGACAATAGTTTTAGCCAGAATCGCACCGAGCGCAAGCTGATAATCACTACCGTAAAGCGGATTTGCGCTGATGTCAGCTGTTTGCCATGTCCGTAGTTTGGCCAAAAGATTATTTGCGTCCCAATTTAAATGATCCTCCTCCCAATCCTGTAACAAATCTTCCACAGTTTCAAAACCTAAATTTCTGAAAAGACCTTCACGGTAAAAGCTTTGGGAAAAAGCCCAACCCGCGTAGACTCGCCCAAACGCTTTTAGACCGGATTCCGGCGGTGAAGTGTAATTACCCTCATTCCAACTTTGATCCGCAGTGAGTGCGGCTTTAACGCCTTCCAAAAAGACAAAATTGTGGGGTGACGTTCTGGCTGACGCACAAAAAGGCAGAATCGTCTCGACCATTTCCGGAAACTGCGCAGCCCAGTGATAGGCTTGACACCCTGCCATCGACCAACCCGCAACGAGTCGGATACGCTCGATGCCTAATTTTTCGGTTAATAGACGATGCTGGCAAAACACGTTGTCGTAGAGCGAAATGTCTGGAAAGTGAGAACCTCTCACCGAATCTGCAGCGTTGCTCGGAGAAGTAGAAAATCCGTTACCGAACATATTGACTGAAATTATGAAATGCCGTGCGGGATCAATGGCTCGTTCGGCACCGAAAAATCCTTCATTGCGGATGTGACTTCCTGTGTAAAACGTTGGTAAGAGAACCACATTGTCTTTGTTCGGACTCAACTCCCCGCTGGTGGTGTAAGCCAACACCGCATCCGGAAGAACTTTTCCGGAAAGCAATTTGATGTCTCCAAGTTGAAAATATTTTAGCGATGATTGCATTAAATCTTTTAAAATTATTTTAAAAAGTATCGACAACTCTCTACACCCCCCGCATATTGCTGGCTCAGGAGGTACAAACTCGCTCAAGATTATCCTGAAGAGTCGGTAATTATTGAATCATTCCTGCTCCAATAATTCCAGCAAACTGGTTTCATATCCGGCGTGGCTCCCTGGCTGAATTGATCAATATTGTTGACAACGCTCCGGTTCAATCAGTACAACCTCAAATACTCTTCTACTTCCCAATCGGTAACCGCCTGATGGTAACGCTCCCATTCATCCGTTTTGTAATGAAGATACGAGTTCAGCATTGTGTCTCCAAGTGTAGTTCTGGCAAGCTCATCGGAGCGCAGTATTTCAATCGCTTCAAGTAAATTACGTGGAAGCCTTTGTGTGCCAGATTTTAAAATTTCGTCTTCGCTCATAGAATACAAATCCTGATTCAACGGCTCCCCTGCAGTATACTTATTAACGATACCCTCAGTCAAGGCGGCGGAGGTCAGGCCCAGTGCGAGGTAGGGATTCATGCACATGTCAGCGGCACGATTCTCAATGCAAAAACGACTCTGCGGCAAACGTAACATGGCGGAGCGGTTGTTGTAGCCATAGGTCATGTGCGTGGGTGCCCAAGTCACAGTGCCTCCTTCAAAACCTCCAACTCTTGGAACAAGGCCATTATAAGAATTTACAGTCGAGCAGGCAATTGCCGTCAATGCTCCACCATGACGGAGCAATCCGCCCACCGCATTAAACGTAACATCAGCCCAACCACCGGATTCGCTCTCAAAAATATTAACTCCAGGCTTGTCAATCGGTTGCATGGACGTGTTCAAGTGAGCACCAGAACGCCAGTCGCCTATTGTAGTTTTGGGCATGAAGGTCACAAAAAAGCCGTGACTCTTGGCGACTTCCTTGAGCAAGACCCGCAGAAAGACCAAACGGTCGGCCATCCGGAGTATGTCTGTGTAATGGAAGTCCAATTCAAACTGCGAATACGCCCCCTCGGCAACCACATCATGAAGGTTCCAGCCGAGTCCTTCGATGATGTCAATCAACTCTCCGAGGAAGCCCATCGAGTCAATCGAGTACTCCGCATCATAGCCGAAAGCCTGACGACGCGGTCGCAAGCCTTGTCCTAGTTTTGGATCATTGTCAAAGGCTTTTACAGGCTGACCGTCCTCCCACTTCATCACCATGAACTCCGGTTCAATTCCGGCAAAAACCGCATAACCATGATCACCGGTTTCTTTCACGATACGTTTGAGGGCACTGCGAGGACAAAGGTTGTAAGGGTGGCCTTCCCACCAGAGGTCGGCAAACATCCAGGCGCAGGTTTTATCCCAGGGACAGATAATAATGCTATCCAGATCCGGTAGCGGAATCTGGTCGGAATCCGCAGGCCCTAATTCTGGAACGAAGGATATTGAATGAACCGCGAATTGTGGCCCCTTGCCCATACACAGCAACTCAAAATCACTAATAGGCACTGGTTTTGTTTTCGGCACTCCAAGCAGGTCGATCCAGCAGGACAGAACGTACTTAACTCCTGCTGCTTCAAGTTCTTTTTTCTTTTCCGTAACACGTTTTGGATCCGGAAGGGCATCTGCAAAATTTTCGTGATAGTTCATGCTCATAAAGTTCTCCTTCTTATGGGTTGTTGAAAATAGTAGTCATTGTTACAAGGCTTGTCGTTTTAACAGAAACTGATTTTTGAACATTTCAATACCAGCCATAATTTCAAACTGATCAATGTCTACTGAACCGAAACAATGAAGTTCCAGAAAAGTCTGGAAACTTTTTGATGAATCACAAACGACCTCCACCATTAAATCAAAACGTCCGGAAACCCAAAGGACGTACACAACCTCATTAAATTCAGACAAACGTTCCGCAACCTGCCGTGGGCTATGAGGCGATGCCACATTGATCCCGAGCATCGCATCGGCCTGATATTTTATGGCCAGCGGATCGACGAGAGCCACAATATTTAACATTCCGGCTTCTCGCATCCTCTGCACACGATTCCGAATCGTTCCTTCAGAAACGCACAAAACTTCCGCAATGTCACTATAAGGCAAACGACCATCGTTTTGCAACATTTGCACGATTTTCCGGTTCAGATCATCATGAGGTGAGTCAAGTACTGGAGTTTCGAGATTGAAATCAATTTGAATGATGTCCTCTTAAAAAACAAGTTGTAACGATTTCATAAATAAATTTATTATTTATTGACGAAAATCAAAAAATTTGATAGATTTTTGCTATATTCGTAAAATTTGTCAATATATTTTTTACGACAGTGCAATTTTTCTATAGAATATAGGATTGTATTATGACTCAATTAACAGAGAAACAGCTTTTTTCAGCATTCGATAAGAAAGGCATTGTCAAACACGGACTGCCTTCTGCGGCTTATACAGATAATTATTTTTTTGAGCAGGAAGCTAAGCATTTATTCGCAAATGCCTGGACATTCGTCGGCTTCGCACATGACCTCGCAAACGTCGGCGATACAATACCTCTGCAGGTGGCAGGTCAGCCATTGTTGCTAGTTCGAAGTGCAAAAAATAAAATCCGCGCGTTTCACAATATCTGCCCTCATCGAAACCTGAAACTGGTTGACAAATCTCACAACTGTAAAAACTTGATTACATGTCCGTATCACAATTGGTCCTACAGCCTCAACGGAGAATTGCTGGCAGCTCCTTATTTCGGAGGAAACAAAACTGAACTGCCACAGGACTTTAAACTGGAAGACAACGGCCTGCTGGAGGTACAGTGTCAACTTTTTCATGACTGGTTGTTTGTCAATCTCAATGGTGACATGGAATCATTTGAATCGTTCATAGAACCTTTGCAGAAACAACTCGCTGATTTTAATTTGGATGATTTTGTTGTTGCCGCCAGTATAGAGTTTGATGAAATAAAGACGAACTGGAAACTCCTGATGGAAAATTTCATAGAGCCTTATCATGTCCAGTTTGTGCATAAAACTACCACCAGTCAGCCGTTGGCTGATCACTATGTCGTCGAGGATGAGCACTGTCTGGGAAGTGCTGTAGACTTAACATCCGAGCAGAAAAACAAAGGAAAAGAAGGAACATTGTCCGTCAGTTCAAGGTATTTGACGCTTTTTCCGAATTTTGTGCTTGGTGTTTATTATCCTGATCAGCTTGGTGTTCATCTTAATCAACCAATTTCCGCAGGAACTACCCACCAGAGAAGAGTTATCTATCAGCTCAAAAGTATTGACCAAAGTGCAGATGAGATTAAGAAAATCAGAAAACTCTGGATCAGCGTACACAAAGAAGATCACGTGATTTGCGAACGTCTCCAGCAGGGACGTCACTCAGACCTAAGCGAGCAAGGCGGATTGTTGTCACCTCACTGGGAATCTAGTGTACGTAAATTTCAGGAATTGGTTGCAGATTCCATACGTCCGGCTTTCAAGCATTAACTTGCTGGATCCGACAAAAGCCAGCTAAAGCAAATATATAATTTACCAGAGAGTCACAGAGTTCACTGATAACTGTTTTTAGCTGTTATTTTATCTGTGTCAGCTGTGACTCTGGAGTGAGAGTTTAAACTAACTACGCTTGAATCTACTTCAACTAAAGGAAAAAACAATGACTGAGAAAACATTAACTAAGCCTGATTTTCGTCTGGATCATACCATGTTGCGCGTCAAAGATTTGGAACTAAGCCTGGATTTTTACACGAGAATTTTAGGTATGACTGTTCACCGTAAAACTGAATATCCGGAAGGTCGCTTCACCAACACATTCGTGGGCTATGTGGGAGAAGATGAAGGAACCAACCTCGAACTGACATGCAACTGGGATCAAGCTGAAGAATACAACAGAGGAAATGCGTGGGGTCATCTTGCACTCAAGGTAGCAGATGTTTATGCTGCTAGCGCTTATTTGAAAGAGCAAGGAGTAGAGTTCACCAAGGAGCCATCACCAATGAAAAACGGAACAAGAATTCTTGCCTTCATCAAAGATCCTGACGGCTACGTGATTGAACTCAATGAGCCCCTAAACTGAAGGCTCGTATTCCATAATTACCTTTTGAAATTTTATAATTATGTTTTTTTAATTATTTGAACTAACTGGTTTTTGCCCGCCAAAAATAAATTCAATTTTAACTGTTTTTATGTTTGTTTGTTTAAAATTCTCATTTGGTTTTTCTCTTGACCAGACTACCATAGGACTGATTTCTAAGAAGATCCAATTGTCATATATCATCTGTCGGTAACCAACACCAAGATTATAGCCCGATGTGTGGATTTCAGGTTTATGGATTCCATTGATATTCGAGAAATATACTAATGCCTTGTTAGATGTTAATTGATGATAGAGAGAGTAACCGTGACCAAAACTGAATAGCCTGGTTTTTTTTTGCCAGGAAATCCCATTATTGATTCGGAAGAGTAATTGCTTATTAATCGTTTTATCAAAGACTAAACCTGTAGATTCTTCCCAGTCACGTAAATAAGACCATCTTACAAGTTGTGTAAAACGTGATTCCCACTCATTCTCTAAATAGAAAGATCTTCTGAGTCTTAATCTTGCATAAGGGTCCAGAGGCGATGAAACAATAACACCTGTCTTTGTATCAATAGTCCAGGTTTTAGAATCGAAAATAACATACTGAAGTGCTGCGCTAAGAGTTGATTCAGTTACAGTATCTGTAACTTTATTTTTTCTTTGACTGCCTCCAGTGTCGCTTTGATCGTCATAGGTAAGATTTTCCTTTACGTCTTCTACAATCAGATTCATTTTCGTCTGGGTTCTTGGAAGAATCAGGGAAGCAGAAATATTTGTTTTATAAGTTGCTTTTCCCTCGTTGTCAAAAGTTGTGATGAAATTTAATCTGATTTTACTTTTATTGAAATCTCCATCCATTCTTTCCTCGCCAAAAAAAGAATCCAATTCATCAGAAACAGAACTGATTTGTTCTGATAAGAGAAGATGAGTATCATCAACGAGTTCAGTAGTCTTTTTAATTAAACTCTGATTATCAGAGTCATTTTCATTGCCTTCTTGAGCAATTATTAAAGAATGCATTGCTACTAATAGAAAGCAGTTTATAAATATACAACGTAAAAATATATTCATAAACGGAATAGAAAATGATTTAATAAAATCGATTAATGATTGTTTATGTTTAAAGCTTAGATAAAAGGAACTATGAATTATTTATATTATTGAAATGCTAACAGGAATTAGTACCCAGACATTTTGGTTCTCAACCCATATCGCTCTTCGTAAAAAGTGGTATCGATGCCATAATTCTACAGAATTTTAACCAGCACTTTGCCGCAAGTTGCCATGTCGGAACATCTATATAATAGTCTAAGAATTATCTGCTTAAGACATGGCCTTTAAAAATCTCTCCAGACGATTGCAACCTTCACTAAGTACGTCTTCTGGTTGAACCAATGAAAGCCGAATATGCCCCGTCGTGCCCGCGCCAAAGGCACTGCCGGGTAATACCGACAGCTTTTCGGCATCGAGTAATTTTTGCGCGAACTCTTTGTCATCTTTGAAGAAAGCGCTGATATTTACCATGATAAACATACCAGACTCAGGCGTCAGATAGCTTAGCCTCGGCATTTGCGCCAATCGTGAACAAACCAGGTCCCTGCGTTTTTGATACTTCGCCCGCATTTCACGCACATAATATTCGTCATTATTCAATGCGAAGGCTGCTGCATCCTGGATGAATTGGGGAGTTCCAAATATCGACATGAAAGAAAATCGACCCAGGTGATTAGTCAACTGGATCGGTGCCACCACCCAACCAACACGCCAACCACTCATTGCATGCGATTTAGATAAGCCATCAATCACCACGATATTCTCGAGCCGGTCTGCCGCGGTGCGCAGAGAAACATGCGGCTTCTCATAGGTGAACATCGAATACACTTCGTCACACACTAGCCAGATACCTCGTTCGTAGCAATAATCCGCCAGTGCTCTCAACGTCTCACGCGAGATGATGGCGCCGGTAGGATTACCCGGCGTATTGATCAACACAACTCGAGTATTGCTATTAATTGCCGCAATAAAATCATGTAGTTGAGGCTCGAATTTATGTTCTGGCGAAGCCAGTACGACTGAAACCTTAAGATCTAATGCTTGTAGAATAGGTGTATAACCGACGTACAATGGGTCAACTATGAGGATTTCTTCTCCCGCATTTAACAGGCAACTCATCACCGTATAAATGGCGGAAGTAACCCCAGGATAAATGGACACTTCGTTTTCACTGCAACTCAGGGGCGAAATTCTGGACTCATAATCGGCAACCGCACGCCGTAGGTTGAGTTCACCCAAGGCAGGTGAATAATGAGTACGCCCAACTCGCATATGGCTAATAGCATTATCGACAATAGGTTCTGGTGTACGAAAATCTGGGTCGCCTATCGAAAGCAAAATAACATCCTCTCCGGAGTGTTTCATTGCAAACGCTTGCTCATGGACTTGCCAAGCATCACCAGGATCCATATTCAGTCTTGTACTCAAATCGCTAAACTGATTAAACCTTCGTTGCACCTGTTCATTCATGTGTATATATTCCGCTATCGATTGTGCTTAATTATAGATTATCTCAGATAATTATGTTTTATTAATTCACGTCAATCTGGATGATATTAATTCAGATTTTAGACTATCCAATGGCTTTACAAAAGTTGATATAGAGTAGCTGACAGTTATTATTGAAATTCATCGGTGCAACGCTAGATCTCAACTTCTACCAGTAGCTCATTGCTTCACTGAAAAGTTCCTTCAATTCGTCACGGGAAATAGGCATGGGTCCATTGTCGATGAGTCGTTTCTGTGCATATGAGCGGTCCGTCAGCGCATCCAGGTCATCCATAGTGTAACCTACTCCGGATAGTCCGTTAGGAATACCGGTTTCACGCATCATTCCAATAATTTGATCTGCCAAGATGTCTCCCCCGTCTTCCACCTTCGTATCGGTGAGATCCGCTCCCATGGCAGCCGCGGCTTTCCAGTGTCGCTCTGCACAGGCCGGCCCTGTTTTACGGAAAACAGCTGGCGAGTTGACTATTACAGAAATACCATGAGGTATCATATTGTGATCAGTCGGCCAACCTTCCGGGGTATAATCTTTAACAAGTCCGGCGACCGCGTATGACATCCCGTGAGGCAGGTGACAACCTGCATTTCCGAAACCAATTCCAGCAAGCATTCCTGCGAACATTAGTGAGTCATAACTATCTTCCAGCGGATCATTGACTGCTTGCACAATGTGTGTACCGATAAGCTTGATCGCTTCCAGACAGGCAAGATCACTGTAAGGATTTGCTCCTTGAGTTAGTGGTCGTTGCTGTGAAGATTCCGGAGCGGTACGATGAGTATAAGGTCGTGCTGTGATTGATTCGCAGGCGTGACTGAAAACATCAAAACCGTTTGCAGCCCTGACAAGTGGAGGAAGTGAGGACAGTACGCTAGGATCAAGAACCCCAAGATTCGCACGAATCATTGGACTTACAATTCCCGTTTTTACTTCCATTTCTAGCAAGTCGAAAATGGCGATTCCTGTGCATTCACTGGCAGTGCCGAATGTTGTGGGACAGGCTATGTGCGGTTTGAGTGCACCCGGAACCGGAACTGCCTTTCCGATCGGCGCTGTTACATAATCAAGAAAATCCGCGGGATAACAGGAGTATAAATTCGAAGCTTTACAGGTATCCATCACTGAACCGCCTCCGACAGAAACAAAGCCGTCAAATTTGCCCTCACTAGCAAACTGTGAGCCTTGCTTAAACGAAATATCAGTAGGCTCAACCGCAACCTGATCATAGACCTCAACATCAAGCCCATTGGACTTGAGAGATTCAACTACCTTGGCAACAGGTTCCTGTTGAGCCACACGAGGGTCAGTGAAGACGCCCACCCTGCTCATGCCGAGTGCCTTAGCATCGTCACCGACTTCGTTAAGCGAGCCGCGTCCGAATTTAATCTTTGGTGCTTCAACAGAAAATATACTGTCACCACCTGTTTTGTGTGTGAAGTAACTTGAGAAACTCATAAAACCCTTTTAAATTTTAAATTAATTATTAGCTTATTTTACCTAAGTCTATTCCGGAAGCTATCTGCTATTGCTTACTATTTAGGCTCACACTTTAAAGCAGAAATCACGCCCTTGGAATTTCCAATTTAACAACAAATAGTGCATGTGCCCCAAATGAGATATCATTGTACACGACGAAGGTCTAACCACAAGTCTCAAACCAAAACTCAACGCATCATAAATTCCACAAATTTTACCCGAATAGGGGCTATCAGCAAGTCACTACCATTAAGCACCTGACTTGTAATATGGGCCGATTGTACCCTACTAAGATCTGCCAGTAAGTCACAATATTATGGGAGAGGTTTATGGTATAATATTTAAGAAAATTAAACTCTCCAAAAAAGTCAGTAGATTGTACAATAAAATGAAATTTTACTTGGAGTATTTCTGTCAGTGGAGTTAATTAGGGGCAATCACACAGGAACAATTATATGCAGGCCATATAACTGCTACCAATAAGAATTAAACAGTTATATTAATTGTCTTTCATTTATTGGATTAAATTACTATTATTCGCAAAAAACAGCATAGTAAAAGTAATTCGGCTCTCTGGAATGGGTGCGTCTGTGATGAACTTTAAGAAACAATCTAAGGAAATAGCAGTAACGTATGAGATTGTGGAGGTGACACATTTAGAGGTGACCCCATCTTAAACGAACTAACTACATTTTGTTTTGCAAACTAACCTTCTACATTTGAAAACCCCCAAGTACGAGGTTCCAGAAGTTTTTTTAGGGTAGAACTGATAGGGAATATATTTTGAAAAGAGGCTATGCCCTGTTACCTTCAAAGAAGAAAATAATCTGTAGACCTTATTTGGGGAAGGGTAAATAAATAATGAAAGAACTTTATTTATAGTGCTCCATCAAATCTGAGATGCGCTTCAAGAAAATAGCATGCTCACACGCCTCTTCTGAAGAGTATACCTCCTCAAAAGTTTTTACTGGTTCACCACGCACACCAGAGGATATTCCAATCTTATATTCTTCAAACATACGTAAACACACACTTACATACTTTCCAGCCATTGGATGTCGACGCATTTTGTCAAGTACGGTCCTAAGTTCATGACTATGCTCTAAAGCTGGTCTACCATTTTTAGGGGGTGACCCCACTGGGCTATTCCTATGTTCAGCGATTAGACGACGACGTGATTCATCATCGAACAATAGCGGCATGACATAGGTTCTCGTCATAAATTTATCTGCTTCACTATGAGCTGTATTCGCCTTTACGCCCTTAACTTTACCTAAGTCTAACATCATTCATTCTCCGTTTTTAAATCAATTATTACGACATGGAATTGATTCTCCACGTTCCTCTTTTAATTTCATGGCTGCAATTTGTGCTTTTTCAGGTGTTTTAAAAAGTTTGTCTTCAAACAAAATGATAGGTTTCGCCCGGTCAGCATTTAACTGACCTACACACCACTCTTTATCTGGTACTGTGCAAACTACAACATATGCTCCATCAATAGGACCGTAGTGTCTGTTATTTAGTGTAAATAAACACTTCGCTAAATCATTTACTTTATCCTCATCAAGCGAACTAATTACCGACCTTTCTAACTCATTAAGGGGCTTAGTGCTTGTCCCAACAACAGATTTCCCAGTTGGCGGGTCCATCATTTCAGGGTGTTGATTATTTGCCATTTTAGTTATCTCTATTGAGAAAATGATTAAGGCAAAGGTCCCTCTTTCAGAAAGCCCCTAATTGCATTTTCTGTAATGCGTGATACATTGTTGTTGTAATTATTATGAGACAGACTGCCACACCATGAAAGTGAAGGAATGGCAGGGGGATGTGGTTTTCCTGCATGAAGTTGGACACGGCGCGGCGGACCGGTCTTACGGTATTCACGTCGCCGATTTGGCCGGACTGCCCAAAGCGGTTGTCGGGCGAGCAGAGGAAATCCTGGAGAACCTGGAGGCCGGTGAACAGTCTTCTGCATTGACCCGATTGGCGGACGATCTGCCTCTGTTCCAGACCGCCACCGCCCCCAAGGCCAAAAGCAGCGAGCCATCGCCACTGGAGGAAGCGTTATCGGAAATTCATCCCGACGAGCTGACGCCAAAAGAGGCGCTTGAAGTTATTTATTCCTTAAAGGGACTGTTAAAGGATTAGGGTCGCCGTCCTTCAGTGTCCAAGGTTTTGGGCGACCTTTGACCAGACGGCGACATTTCCCGAAACCCGCTCTTTGGGCAGCGTCACGGTGATCGAGGTGCCTTGGCGCCTTTTGCTATAAATATCCATAGACCCGTCGTGCAATTCGACCAGTTTTTTGGTAAGCGGCAAACCAAGCCCGGTTCCCTCATGCTTGCGGTCAAGCCCGCTATCAACCTGCCCGAATGTGCTTAAGGCCGTTTCCACCTCTTTTTCACTCATTCCCATGCCTGTATCGTTGACGGAAATGGCAAGGGAAAAATCATCATTCAGGCAAGCACTTAAGGAGATCTGCCCGTGCTCGGGCGTGAACTTTACTGCATTGGAAAGCAAGTTGAGCAAGATTTGTTTCATTCGTCGCTGATCGACGAAAATTAAGGGAACCTTCGGGTCGATGAATGAAGTGAGCGTCACCTTGCCAATATGAGCCCGCGACTGGATAAGTCGCATTGAGGAGTCAAAAATATCGGAAAGATTGGCGTCATTTTCCTGCAACTCCAGGGCGTTTGCCTCGATTGCCG
>ENA-OREN01002477-OREN01002477.1-marine-metagenome-genome-assembly--contig:-NODE-2477-length-18775-cov-3.964167_pt1 | contig 18775 bp, 18 predicted proteins | sample MGYA00248624_ERZ508555 | MGnify/ENA primary metagenome ERZ508555 (study PRJEB26222, sample SAMN06267773) | marine metagenome | isolation source: Saanich Inlet, British Columbia, Canada | place...
GCTTATCAAGTTGAATCCATCGTGCTAGAACCAGATCAAAACTTTAAACAGACAGCAGAGTTTTAAACTATTGATGCCCAGGACAATAGTGAATTTATCGAAGAGGAAAAACTTCCGAACAATATATTTTAGTAGCCTAAGTCAGTGAATCCCAACCCAATTGTGATGAAAGCAGCTTCGTGTGTACTTAAAGCTGCGAAATCGAACCCCAATGAAACATATCAAGATATTGCCGAAATGTCAAAGCTCGAAGAAACTCCACCTCCAGCTTTTTTGTTTTAGACAACCAAGAATTGCATCATAAGCCCATGTGTTTAATTTAGAGAAAAAGATAATTGAAAATTATTTTTAGCTTGATACTAAGCCCTATTTGGAGAAATTATTGCATAACTTGCCTTTTGATAAATGATGGAGTTTCATAGCAAACTATACTTCGATCATTTCATCCGCTACAAAATCCCTCTTTGCAGCTTTCCCTACGATCTCATCCCAGAGCATAGGGCTGACACCACTGCCCGGACGCTTCACCGCTAAATTTTCTTCGGAGAAAGTCTCCCCGGTTTTTATATGCCTTGCCGCAACGATGCTCTTTCGGGCGATGGATTTGTTTTTAGTCTCCGAAATACTGCAACGTTTTACACCATCTCCCATGGCTTTTTCTATATTGCGAATGCCATCAACCATGGCCATAAAATCACCAGGTTCAAGAGATGCCTTGTGGTCTGGCCCATCCATTTTTCGATCCAGCGTTAAATGTTTTTCAATCACCCTCGCTCCAAGGGCCACTGCTGCAATGGGTACTTCAATTCCAAGCGTGTGGTCTGAATAGCCCACCTTCACCCCAAGCTCTTTTTGAATAGACAACATAGCCCTCAGGTTAACGTCTTCAAACGGTGTGGGATATTCCGTATTACAGTGTAAAATCGTGATATTTTCCTTATCAGTTCCGGCCTGCATCAAAATATCAAAAGCCTGTTTGACTTCCTGCATGCTAGACATACCAGTGGAAAGGATCAATTTTTTATTCAAGGCACCTATTTTGCGAAGATAGGAAAGATGTGTGATTTCTCCGGATGGGATTTTTAATATATCTAAGCCCCAACGGTCCAGAGAATCGATGCTTTCCATATCGAAAGGCGAGGATAAAAAAAGTGTTTTTCTAGCCCTACAGTAATCGATGAGTTTTGGATGATCGTCATAACTTAGTTTCAATTTTTTGATCATGTCGAATTGGGATTCGTCACTCCCCGTCGCCTTTTTCTGATAGTCGGCCTTGGGAGCATATCTGCTCACCACATTTTCTACCCTACTGGTCTGAAATTTTACGGCATCGGTTCCGGCTTTTACAGCTTCATCAATCAACTGGCAAGCCAAATCCAAACTGCCGTTGTGGTTAACCCCAATTTCAGCAATGATGAATACCTTGCCAGTTGTGCTCACAAATTTCTCCTCTTGACAATGAGTTTTTGGTCGATTTTCGTTTTTTCAATGATAGCAACCATCCTTTCGGCGGCGTGCCCATCTCCAAACATATAGCGCATATTTTTTAGGCTATTTCGAAATTTCGATGACAGAGCCTTTCTAATCGCATCATTTATTGCTTCGACCGAATAATCGACATCGATAATACTAGAATGTCTAAGTCGTCCGGTTTGGCGATTCCCAATATTGATCGTTGGAACAACAAAATAGGGTGCCACTATGATGCCACTGGAAGAGTTACCAACGACAAACTCACAGTAAGGAATAAGGTTATAATACCTTTTTACTCCCAAGGACTGGACTAGGATCATGCTGTTATTTGCGGAAGTTTCTTCATCAATAACGGACTGTATAATGCTCCGCTGGTGATCCGCATTCGGTGCCGTGATTACGGTCTGAAAATCATAATTTTTAAGGGCTTGGAACAGATTTCTTATCTGAACTTTGTGACTGACCCCTATCTCCTGTGTCACAGGGTGGTATGTCATCAAAATTGTTTTTTTTTCAATATCCAACCCTATGTCTTTGAATAAATCGTTTTTTTCGATTCGAGGCACAAGCCTCATGCTGTCAGCACTTAATGTTCCTGTATTGTGAATACGCCAGGTCTCCTCGCCAAGCCTACGGACATTCTCAACATATTGTTCACAAGCGGCGAAGTGCAGATGTGCTGCCTTACTGATCATTGAACGAATAACTTCATCAATCGCTCCTTCAGTCACTTCCCCAGCATTGAGATGGATAATGGGCCTACCAAATAAAATAGCATTAATAACAATGGACAAAAGTTCATAGCGATCGCCAAGGATACACACAAAATCAAATTTATGGCGCTCAAAGATATCTGCGACCTGCTTGACAGCATCACTTACGCCATAACTCAGGCTGTACTGGTCATCACTTTTGGTCAGGTAATCAAACTGGCCTGTAATCCCAAATCCATAATCTTCAATTTCGGAAATGGTTTCGCCGTGCTGTTTGGATAGATGAGCACCCCCTACGAATAAAAGGGATTGCAAGCTGGGGCTCTCTTGTATTGCACTGATAAAAGGGGCAAGTATGCCAAAATCTGAACGTGAGGTGGAGAAAATTGCAATACTTTTTTTCATTTCTATCTCACGTTACTAATAGTCACCCGTAGCAAGTAGTGGTCGCGAAAGTGAGTATGGTTTATCTCGATAAGCAACAGGTTTATGTGGTTATTCCTGAAAAGAATGAATGGAAATGCCTTTCATAAGAACGATTTGTTTTTCTTCCGTGGGGAATTTTACGGGTCGCCCCATAATCATATCCAAAAGAGCTTGCAAATAATTATATCCTGAAAGATGCGTTAACGGATATCCACCACCAAATCGCGGATTAAAATCTATGAAGTAAACTTTCCCAGTTTTGTCTTCAATAAAATCAACATCCATATTTCCAATATGTCGAAATTTACTACTAATGGTTTTGGCTAAAACTTTAAATCTATCAAAAAAAACACCCTTTGCCTTATCTGTTTCACCAGACCGCATTGACATTTTTTCCCTCACAAAGGAGTGAACAAAATTCCCATTTAAATCATTAAGAATATCCACCCCGTATTCTTTCCCTTCAATACAAACCTGCAACAGGTCCGTCCCTTGTTCGAATAAAATTAATTCGCCGGGATTTTGTAAAATCCGAAGCCCAACACTCCCACTTCCCTTGATTTTTTTTTTAATTAATGGAAAATCAAAAAATAAATTACCTGCGTCAAACAATGCCTGAGGTACTTGGATTTCTTTTTTTAAGCAATACTCATAATTAATTTTCTTATCTAAGCAGTTCATAACTGTATCATAATCTGAAACAATTACCTGAATACCAAGGCCCGCTAAATCCCTTTTCTTTTTTGCAAGTACCGGCAGCTCAAAGTCCATCATGGGAATTATTACTTCAATCTCATGCTTCAAGCATTCTTTTTTCAGTTGGGTGAAATATTGCTCTTCATTTTTTGAAACATGGGGAGTTAAGAACGGGGTCACATCCTTGGAAACCCAAAAACCAGCAGTTTCCCTTGACGTATCGCTAGCAAAAATGCGGATCGGATAGCCCTTATTTTTAAGCTCTAAGGCGTAGTCGATGAAATAGGTTCGCCTGCCAATATTTGTGAAAAGTATATTCACATTAATATCCCTTTTCAAGATTAACTTCGTACTTCAATTTTCCATTCAGAGAAAAACTTAACAAATTTTCTATCGCTCCTTTCAAATGAGGCGATGACCTCATCATATATCCAGCCCGGTAAGCAGAAAGGACCACGTTATTTAGCTTGTGAAAAGGGTACTCCCTAGAAGGGTATTTTTTGCTATTTTCCTCATAAGCATCATCGTACCAAACGTCGAGACCTGCACCAAGAATTCCCCCCTCAAATAAAATTTTGTACAAAGAACTTTTATCGATGATTTCTGCACGGGATACATTAATTAAATAGGCATTTTTTTTTAAATTGAAAATGTTCTCAGAGGAAAGCAGGTTTCGGGTTTCTGGGGTTAAAGGCAAGGTGATAAACAAAATATCAGAACTCTCAAGTACCGTAGCAATATCTACAAAAGATACCTTATTCTGAAAATAGTCATCATCAAAAAAAAGACGGTTACTTTTTGAATAAACAAGGGACTCTAATTTAAAACCCGACAACATTTGAGCTATCCGTTGACCAATATTTCCGAATCCCAGGAACCCAAGTTTCTTATTTAAAATAGTATCGGATAAAAAAGGCAGGTCACTCTCGTTTTCCTTCGGTCGAAACCAAATTCCATCCCGCATGAATCTATCGTGATGGTGAGTCTTTTTGAGCACTGTAAACAACAAAGATATTGCATATTCAGCCACATATTCAGCATTGGAATGAGAATTTCCTATAGCTACCTTTTGTTCTCGAAATGGGCCCAGGTTCAACTGGTTTATCCCTGCTCCGGGGACTTGCAATAATTTTAATTTTTTCATAAACCCCAATGCCCCGTCGGGGAATTTATTTCCCAGGCAAACATCGGCTTTTTGAATTAATTGAGTTAGGTTTTCATCAGAATAATCCTCAGGAATTACTATTTGATAATCATCGGAAAGACTTTCTAATAAATACTTTGTATCAGATTCACTGAATTGTCTAAGAAATAATAATTTCATACTTGTATTTCTTTGGAGAATTCCCTAATCAAATCGATTCCCTCCTTGAATTCATCATAGTCAACCGCCATTGAAACTCTGACATGGTCATCCCAATCTGCACCAAAAGCAATTCCAGGGGTAACTGCCACGCTCTTGGCCTCAAGCAATTTGGTTGCAAAGGTATCTGAATTAAACCCGGAGGCCCTGATATTCAGGAAAGCAAACAATCCTCCCTCTGGAGAAACAATCTTTACATTGAGCTTTTCAGATAGAGTTTTTTCAATATATAAAGCTTTTTTATTCAGATCGGAATTGTGCTGATCCCAAAACTCATCTCCTATCTTAAAAGCTTCGCAAACCCCCTTTTGTATAAATGTTGCAGTATTCGTGTTTAAATGCTGTTGAAGCTTGTCCATATTTTTAATAATTTCCGCATTTGCATTTACATAGCCTATCCGCCATCCCGTCATGGAAAACGACTTGCTAAATCCATTAACAGTAATTACCCGATCTTGAATTTCCTTATATGAGCCTGGGCTAATGTGTTTGAAGTTACTAAAAACTAATTTTTCATAAATTTCATCGGAGAGCACTAAGCATTTGTATTTATGAATTATTGAAACGAGCTGAAGCATATCTTCATGGGTTAGCATTTTCCCCGTGGGGTTGTTGGGGGAATTTAAAATAATGACCTTGGTTTTGGAATTAACTTTTTCACGAACTCTATCCCAATCAATGGAAAAATCATCTCTATTTACATCGATATTATAGATTTTACTATTGGGCTCAGCTATTTTTACTTGTGGAACATAGCTAACAAAACAAGGGGTAAAATTAATTACCTCATCATGTGGTTCAAGAATTGCCATTAATGCAATCATGGATGCTTGTTTTGCTCCGGGGGTAACAATTATATTTTCTGGAATAGTTTCAATAGCATTCTCTGAGCTCAATTTTTTTGCTATTAGTTGTCGCAACTCAAATAACCCTTTGGGGTGTGAATATCGGGTATACCCTTCCTTCAAAGCTTCAATGGTGGCTTCAACGATTGACTCAGGAGTTAAAAACCGAGGTTCACCAAGCCCCAAAGAGATAATTCTCTCGCCGGCCTGATTTTTTTCTCGGGCAAGTTGGGCAAATTTTAAAGTAAGGGAGTCCGTAACTTCTGGAGATAGTTTCATTATTTTAAATACGAATTTACTGTGGATTAAAGTTAAGCTGGGAAATGGGTGGAAAACTGATCCATCTCAATGAGGTGTACCATTTTTTATGGTTAGAGTTACTATTTTTTGATTTCAACTTTCAAGCTAAGGGTGACCACAGAAATAGCTGAGTCTGGTAATTAGCATCTTTTCAACCTGAAGTTCTTCATAAACAGCTTCTATCATATAGAGTATCAGTATATTAGTTACTATCACATTTTCCTAGTTCTTCCATTAGAAATACTATTAAGAAAATTATTAGAAAAATTTGACAGGGAATACCATTCTTATGGAGACCCCAATTGCCCTTAAATTACAGGTCGGTGCAAATTTTACCTGAATTGAGTCAAAAATTCTTTAAAAGTATCATCATTCGACAAAATCAAGAATGGTCACCTCCCCTTCCCCTGTGTAAACGAAATCCACGTCCGTTTTTTTAAGTATAATTTCTGCCGATGCCCCCAAGTTACCACGTTCGGACCAACTTTCAGTAAGATGAGTCCGAAGCAACCAAGGCAGCCCTCCCACACCACCTGATATCTGAGTGATGTTGATGGAAAACATGGAGAATGCTGTTAATACAAATAAAGAGACAATTACTATATTGTCAAGAACGGCGATAGTTTTTTCAGAGGGTTGATTCATTGTGTCTTTTTGAAATGATAAGGACTCAAGAACATCATAGGTGTTTTTATTTTTCGAAATATTATTAACAACTAAATGGTGAGCTTCCTGTCGCTGAAGGTGCGATCAGGATAGGAACGGATTTTACCCGTATATTCTGGGTATGACGATGTTGCTAAAGGGAAATAATTGACGGATGAAATGCATACTTGACCAATTTTAAATCAAAGGAAGGTGATTGTAGCTTGAACTCAAATAGTAAGTGCAACTTTGATGGTTGGTTGAGAGGCAAGCGAGGATCAACTCAATTATAGACCAGAAAAATCGTCTGGCTTTAAAACACCCTTAATGAGCTATTCTTCCATAGAAAACTTTACTAACCATTTCACTTAAAAGCTGAATCTGCCCCATAACAATATTGAGTTTTTTTGATTCTATAAGAAATTGTTATAAGTTCATGTTCCGGGTTTGTGCGTTAAGGAAAACTCCTGTTCAGGAGTTATGCTTTAAAAGTTGTCACCTGAGGTCAATGTGTTATTGTTGTATTTGAGTCATTTTTACTAGTGATGGAGTATCAGGTGACTATGTTTTCTGGGCTGAAAGGATAAGAGGGTTTTAATTACCGGGGCGAGTGGTGGTATTGGTTGGCATATAAGTTGCCTGTTTGCTGAATATGGGGCGACCTTAGGAATTCATTACAATAAAAATAAAGATGATGGCGAATCATTGGCTTTGGAAATAAACAACAGTGATGGCGAGGTAGCATGTTTTCAAGCTGATTTATTATCTCCTGGTGCGTCGAGTCTGATAGATGATTTTATTGCCAGGTTTGGCGGGGTTGCTTGGATTTTATAAGAGAAAACTTCTTTAAGGTTGGTCCCACCGAAAAACTCTCTATCGGTAATTAGTAAGACAGGTCTATGTTGGTGTTTCTAATTCAAGCATAAAATGCAAGAGACTAATGTCTTAACTTGAATTTTTAGATCCCTAGAATTTTACTTAGCGGTAAGTGTAATTATTAATTAAGTTGCAAGGTAAAGCGCGCTAAGGTTAAGAATGTCAATGTGAATATCAATAATTAGCCATGCAATCCGAATTTTTTGAATTAGAAAATAAACTTGCCGACCAATTAGCTATCTTAAAAGACAACTTTGAGTTATGCGCGGTGAAGGCCGAATTTGAAGCGGAAGGAGCTTCTCTACGCGATCTTTTCAAGTTGAGAGTTTTAACTGCACGATATAATGTTCCCTTATATTTAAAGATTGGAGGAGTGGAAGCTCTTCGTGATATTAAAGATGCGATGGAAGTAGGAGTTGATGGTTTGATAGCTCCCATGGTCGAAAGTCCTTTTGGGGTGATAAAATTTATTGGGGCTATTGAGTCTATTTTTGGCAATAAAAAATTATTTAAGTCTATCAATATAGAAACTCAAACAGCTGTTGAGCAAATAGATGATATCCTTAAAGTTGCTGAAGGTAAAATTGATAATGTTACTGTCGGGCGCACGGACCTTAGTTTGTCTTACTTTGATCCCATGATTGAGCCAGACAGCCCTTTTATTACTAATCTAATAGAACGATTGAGTCATAAAGTGCAATCTAGCAGAATGACACTGACTATTGGTGGCAGCTTGGCAGTTGAAAGTATTCGTCTTTTTAACAACAATCAAAAGCAATTCTACGACCGCGTTTTTGGTATGGAAACTAGGAAAGTTGTTTTTACTGCTGAGCAGATGCTAAAAGAAGAAAATGCTCTTAAGGAAGCTCTTCGATTTGAAGAGCTATTCATTCGTTTTAAGCTTGAATCCAAATCATGGTTTTCTAGATCAGAACAAGAACGCTTAGTGAAACTAAAAAAAAGGCTTTTTAATTAAAAGGTGATATTTCCCGACAACCCCCCTGTGTCTAATAGATGCCAATTTTATAGGGACAGTTGATGGTTCTATATGCGCTGAATAATAAAATTAATTCAAGAATATTGGCAATGTGATTATATGTCACTCTCAATTATATTGCGATTGCTGAAATTATTACTAGGGCTAGATTTGCGTTTTTGGTGGTCGACTTGGAGTACACCAATATTAGTGTAGACATGGTAGGGGTCTTAATTCTGGCTATTGATATTTGCTGAGTTAGTTAAGTTTTTATTGAGTAGTCTTCAATATGTTAAGAATGTAAAATAATTTTTTTTTCTTCCTTTCGAAATCTCTGATATAAGAAATGCTAAGTAGAGGCTTTATACTGGAGCAATAAAATTTTTTAGTTAGTAATGATACACCACTGGTTTTGCAATTTTGAATAACCCAAATGCACAATGCGCTAGTTTTTGATACTTACCAAAAAGATCCGTTCCCCTTGAATTACTTCGCACAATTTTTAGAATTTTTTATGAATTGGGCGGTAGTAATGGCAAGCTTGATTCTTTTACTTAAGGAACTAAAAAGTTGAATCTGAAACTGGAATTCATCTGGCACATTAAGGTGAGACTTGATTACTTCTCAATTTAAGGAGAGATGCATGATAGATGTAAAGCAGGATATTTTGAGAGAACTATCAAATAACTTACTAGTTCTTGAAGGAATGCCTGCTAAGATAGCTGAGGAAGTTACAGAATGTCTAATAGAAGCTTCCCTGAGAGGCGTAGATTCGCATGGTATTAGACTGTTATCACATTATGTAGATGTGATCAGAAGTGGCAGAATTAACAAAAACCCACAAATAACAATTGATCAGACTGCAGCATCTACCGCAGTTCTAGATGCAGATCACACATTTGGTCATTACGCGGCATCACTCGCAATAAAAAAGTCAATTGATATGGCGACAACTTCTGGTGCCGGGTTTGTTTCCGTGAAAAATTCAACTCATTGTAGCGCAATGTCCTATTATTCTTTGCAGGCAGCAAGGAAAGGTATGATAGGTTTTGGTGTTACGCACTCTACTTCCATGATGGTGCCAACAAATGGGAAGGAACCATATTTAGGGACTAATGCCATTACATTTGCATTTCCCTGTTATGGTGAAGATCCAATTTGTCTAGATATGGCCACAACTCAACTAGCATGGAATAAAGTTCTTAGAGCTAGAGAAAATAATCAAGACCTTGATGGTAAATGGGCGGTAGATAAAGATGGTGTCCCAACACAAAGCCCAATTGATGCCACGGGATTGTTGCCAGCTGGGTTATACAAAGGATTTGGGTTGGGGCTTGTAGTTGAAGCACTCTCTGCGATTCTTACAGGGGGTCCATATGGGCCAAACCTTGTGGGGATGTTTGAATCTTCCACTTTGCCTGAAAAGAGAAAGTTGTCTCATTTCGTCGGGGCGATTGATATTTCTAAATTTATAAACGTAGATTTTTTTATGAAAAACATGAGCATTATGGTAAATGAAATCAGAAAGACAAGGTCTATCAAACAGGGGATACCCGTATTTGTTTCTGGCGATCCAGAAAAAATAATACAAAAACATAGAGAAACTCATGGAATTCCACTTGATGACATTATTATTAGTAAATTCAGAGATCTTTCTAAAAACTACAATCTTAATTTTAATTACTAATTATTATGCCATCAACATTTAATGATTGAGATCGTAAACCAATGAGATATATGAAAATATGGAGACCGGAAAGTTAAAGGAAAAATTATTTAACGGCGATGTATGTCTAGGTACATGGTTATTTATCCCTTCCCAAGATATTCCTGAGATAATTGCATTGGCAGGGCTTGATTTTGTAGTGATTGACATGGAGCATAGCCCGATTTCATATGAAACAATGCGGTCAATGATAACCGGAAGTGAAGTTAGAGGTATCACACCTATTGTTAGACCATCTAGTCTGAATCAATCAGACATATTGAGAGCTCTTGATACAGGTGCGCATGGAGTCCACATGCCACAAATCAATACTTGTTATGATTCTAAAAAGTTTATTGAGTTCTCGAAGTATTATCCTTTAGGGAAGAGAGGGATGGCATCGTCTACTAGGGCTGGAAAGTATAATTTGTCAATGACTCATTCACATATGAAAAAGGCAAATAATGATTTATTGAATATAATTAGTTTGGAAAGCCTCGAGAGTATAAATGAATTGGATAAGTTTCTTGATATGGAAGAAATTGATGTTATTTACATAGGGCCATATGACTTATCCCAATCTTTAGGAGTTCCGGGTGAAGTGAATAGTAAGCCAGTCCTTAAAGAAATGGAAAAAGTTTTTAAAAGAATCGTTAGAGGTAATAAAATTGCAGGAACATTCGCTAACTCAAAGGAACAGGCTAAATTATTTATAGAAACAGGCGTAACATATCTTACATGTGAAACTGACGGCACATTGTTATGTAGTGCTTATTCTGCGCTGAAGAAAGAAATCTTAGGTAGTTAATTAGGGGACTAATGATGAATGAAATAAAAATTGAAAGTGATGTAAATGAAATATTGGAGAATGATGGCATTGAAATGCAAGATCATGGAAATGGTGTGTCGATTGAAATCACCTCTTTAGATCAGTTAATACAAGAAAATAGTAAATATAATTCATGGGCTAAAAGAATAATTGATACTTCATCGTCGGGCTTCTTCCAGATTGCGACTATGATTTCGCAAACCAAGGAAAATGGTTGTAGAAAACATATGCACCCAGACTGTGATGAGGTATGGGTTATAATGAGAGGAAGCTTTCGGTGTTTGGTTGGGAATAATGTATATGAAGTAAGTCAGGGTGATGTGGTTTTCACGAAGAAGGGTATTCCTCACCAGATAACAGTTACTTCAGATGAGCCAGGGATTAGATTTTCAATAGCAGTTGATAATCAGAAAAATTATTATAATGTTTAATAATTATTTTTGATTGCGACGGCGGTTGCTCTTTAAATGGTGCGTGTATATCTAATACTACAATAAATGTATTTAGCTGAAACTAGGTAATCAAGAAAAAATGATGTCAAAATATTTTCTTCCAGATTGGGTGCAAGACCTGAAATTGAACCCAATAAAGAGTCATGGTTCATATTTGTATGATGATTCTAGCGGTAGGGAAATATTAGATATGTTTGGGTTCTTTTCTACTCTGCCGTTAGGATACAACCACCCTATTTTTAAAAGACAAGAATATATTAATGATATTTTGTCTTTTGGGGGGATAAAACCTTCAACAGGAAGAATATCTTCAGGGTACGTCGATGAATTTATAAGCAAATTTCACAGGTTCGCAAACAATAAAATAAATATATTTGAAAAGTATTTTTTTATTCATGGTGGTGGTTTAGCAGTAGAAAATGCATTAAAAATATCTTTTGATTGGAAAAAATCAATTATTCATAACTACGATAGGAAAGAAGAAGATTTAGAAGTTATTTCGTTTAATAAGTCATTCCATGGTGTGACTGGTTATACAATTTCTATATCTGATAATGACCTTAAAACTAAAGGATTCCCAAGGTTCAATTGGCCTAAGTTCGATGCGCCTGCTATTAGTTTTTTGAATTCTGAGAATGCAACCTCAGTTCTGCGAACTAAAGAAGATAGTACTTTAAATGGAATTAGAAACTATATAAGAGAACGTGGTAGCGAAAAAATTTCATCTATAATAATCGAATTGATACAAGGTGGTGGAGGCGACCGCCATTTTAGTTCATACTTTATTCTTGGGCTGAGAAAGATATGCAACGATAACGAGATTCTTTTTATAGTTGATGAGGTCCAAACAGGGTTTGGGGTAACTGGATCAGTTTGGTATTTTGAACAGATTGGAGTTACCCCGGATTTGATTACATTTGGTAAAAAATCTCAAATTAGTGGTGTTTGTATTAATGACAAGATAGTTGGAATGAATGAAGTACTTAACGTTCCAGGGAGGCTCTCACCGACATGGAATGGGGACATTGATGATTATATAAGGTGTAGTCATATTATAAAAGCATACGATGAATTTGGGATGATTTCCAATGCTAAGATACAGGGGGAAAAGATACTGTCGGAACTTAGACAAATAAAATTGCTAGATAATGTAAGGGGAAAGGGGCTTCTAATTGCATTCGACTTTAGTGATAAAGAAACAAGAAACAAATTTAATCAATATTGTTTTAATAAGGGGCTATTGCTTTTGCCTATGAAGGATAAAACATTAAGGATGAGGCCAAATATGGCTGTTAATATTGATGAAATTGATCAGTCTTTATCTATTATCAATGATGTGTCAAAAATTATATAAATTAGTAAGTAATATAAATGATGGGCGGCTGACTTGGCCCATTTTTTTTAAAACCTACCTCAGTTCATAATTAATTAGAGAGTATTTCTGATTTATCTGACTAAGTTTTGTTGCTTTTTAGTTAATTCAGTTGTGAGGTGGGACTGATTGTATTTCTTATTCTTCAGTTTTCAATCTATATCGAACTCTTAGTAATGTTGCATAGGGTTCTCCATTCAACAACTCATCTTTGAGTTTTCCATTGTAGATTTTTTTATTCATTTTTTCGAACAACTTCCTAGTTAGTGAATAGACTTTGATTCTCTAACTCTTTCAATAAAAATAAAAGAGATCAGGTGAACAATTTAATTCTTATGGATTCACCGCAGCTAGTGTTGCTTTACAATTTCTCCAAGAAATATTAGGATCGAAGATTAGTTGGAAAGTATTTAAATTTCTTTTTTAAGTTTTTGCAGAAGGAAGTGATGGGTAATTTTTTGGTTAAATTAACTAGAGAAATTTTAAAAATTTCGAGAGAATTCATTTTGTTTTTTCCTGGGACTCTTGGAATTTTTTTGCGTTCGTTAATTTTGAAGCCAATTTTAAAAAAATCTGGGTCTGATATTTCATTGGGTATAGGAATTGCTATTACTGGGGGCAAGAATATAGAGATTGGCAATTCCGTGAATATTGAGAGATTTTCAAGTTTGCATTCTCATAGTGAAGGTTCCATTATAATAGGATCAAATGTTTCTATGAGCAAAAACGTTATGATTGGAGGAGCTGATGGTGGAGAGGTGATCATAGGAAATGATGTAATGATTGGTCCTAATGTTGTTTTGAGGGCCAGCGATCATACTTTCACCAATAGAGAATTAGCAATGAATAAACAAGGGCATTCTGGAGGACGCATCATCATAGGTGATGATGTTTGGATCGGTGCAAATGCTACGATTACTCGCAATGTTTCAATCGGGCCACATTCGATTGTGGGCGCGGGGTCTGTGGTTACTAAAGATGTTGCCCCATATTCCGTAGTCGGAGGGGTCCCCAGTAAACTATTAAAATATCGTACTTAGAATATCAACATGATTCCATAAGTGTCAGACCACTGGTGAATTCATAGTTCGGTATCCTGTGCTTGTATTCATTTTCAATTTTAACTATCAGAACTTGATTAAGTGTGCGATGGATGTGGAAGTTCATAGTATTACTCTATCAATAATTACTATTCCTTTAGTTGATGGTGTTGGCAGTAGTTTCACCAATAAGTTGTCTTCAAGTTCGCGTGGAAAGGAAATATAAGAATGAAAGTGGTTGGAATTATTCCCGCTCGTCTCGGTTCAACACGTTACCCCAACAAGCCTATGGCTCTTATTCATGGTATGCCAATGATTGGACATTGTTATCATCGTACCCGCTTGGCTTCAGGGATTGAGGCGACTTATGTGGCAACATGTGATGAAGAAATTGCTGAGTATGTGAGTGAAATAGGAGGTTTGCCAGTTATGACTTCAAATAGTCATACTCGTTGTACGACGCGAACTGCGGAAGCTATGGAATATATCGAGGCTAAATTAGGCGAACGGATTGATTTGATAGTAATGGTACAGGGAGATGAGCCGTTGATTTTGCCAGAGACTATTACTGAAACGCTTGACCACTTTAGTGATCCAACTGTCGAAATAGTTAATGTCATGTCGCGTTTAAGTAACTATGAATCCTTTGTTGATAAAAATAATGTCAAAGTGGTTGTGAAGCAAAACAACGATGCTCTTTATTACTCCCGAGAACCAATCCCTTCTCCTTGGCGAGGTTTAGAGGGTTTGCCGATGTATATGCAAACGGGCATCATTGTTTTTCGTCGTGACACACTGCTACGTTTCAATGAAATGGAGGAGAGTCGACTCGAGCAGATTGAGTCTGTCGATATGAATCGAATACTTGAAAGTGGTGGTCGAATTCGTATGGTTCTGACCGAAGTTACCACTATTGGTGTCGATACTCCCCAGGAACTCAAGGAAGCTGAAAAGCTGATGGATGGCGACCCAGCAACTCTATCTCAATACATGACTCGATGAAAGAACATGAAATCCGGCCAGAAAAACTACTAAACCGGTACCTTGAGTTAAGCGCCGAAGATGTTAAAAATTATTTTGCCAATGAGACTCGTCAGGAGGTTTCTTGCGTTGCCTGCGGAGGCAGTCAAACTAAAAATCAATTTAGCAAAAATGACTTTGCTTACGTGCAGTGTGTCGAGTGTGGTACTTTATTCCAAAGCCCCCGCCCAACTATTGCTAGCTTTGAATCATTTTATCGACAATCAAAGTCTTCTCGCTATTGGGCAGAAGTCTTTTTTCCCGCCATTGCTGAAATTCGTCGTGAAAAAATTTTTCGTCCTCGAGTTGAGCGATTGAGAAGCCTCTGCGAAACAAAAAATATTAATGTTAAATGCTTGATTGACGTTGGGGCTGGTTTCGGAATTTTTTTAGACGAATGGCGGAAGTGCTTTCCTAAGGCACAACTTTTAGCTATTGAACCTTCAGCATCTTTAGCCCAAGAATGTCGATCGAAAAAATTAGAAGTGGTCGAAGAAATTGTTGAGAATGTAGTAGGGCACGATAACTCTGCTGATTTAGTGGTCTGTTTTGAAGTGTTAGAGCATACTTATGATCCTCTCGACTTTTTACAGGTGCTTAAGAGACTGGTCCGGCCTGGTGGTTACGTGTTTGTTAGCACTCTATGTATTGATGGATTTGATCTGCAGGTTTTATGGGAAAAATCCAATCAAATTTTTCCTCCTCACCACATCAACTTTCTTTCCATAGAAGGTTTTGAAAGGCTTTTTCAACGTGCGGGATTAACGAATGTTGAAGTAACAACACCGGGGCTGTTGGATGTGGATATCGTTCGTAATGTATGTAAGCATGATCCAAAACTGCTTAGAGGACAACGTTTTTTAAGTAATCTGTTGGGAGATGATGCTAGTGCCACGGCATTGCAAAATTTTTTAGTAGAACAGCGCAGGAGTTCACATGCTTGGGTGATTGGGCAAAGAAAATAAAATAAAATCAGAATATTTTAAGTTTTGTTTAATATGAAGTTGACAGCTAGTATAGGGCTAGCGGATCTTATTTCCCTGAATCAGTCTGCGGCGTATTTTTTTTACTTTCAAAAGGTTTACGATAGATTATTTCTTTATCTCACAAGCCATACTTTTGATTTTGAGAGGATATTAATGGGTTTTACAATAGGGAAAGTTTTGTTCTTTAGGAAGACTTGTACTGCCTTCGCTCAAGCAGAGTGTTACTTACGAGATTGCTCCAAACTCTTTAGAAACTGGAAAACCGGCCAAAGTTATTTTCGAACTGGATGAGGGATAAAAGTGGTTGAAAATAAAAAGCCATTACGTGTAGGTATCGCTGGTTTTGGTGTTGTAGGGAAACGTCGAAAAGACTGCATCGATCGTAACCCCTATTTGCATTTAGTTGCAGTATGCGATAAAGCCTTTGCAGAACAGTATGGTGTGGTCGATGGCATTCTTTGTTATCAGGATTACAAGCACTTGCTTAAAGAAAATCTTGATGTTCTTATCGTTTGTATGTCTAACGATATTGCTGCGGAAGTAACAACCGTGGGCCTTCAATCTGGTTTGCATGTTTTTTGTGAAAAACCACCAGGTCGCAGTATCAACGACATTGTGAAGGTTGTCAACGAGGAACGCCGGCATCCTAACCTTAAGCTTATGTATGGTTTTAATCATCGTTACCATGAGTCGGTACAGGATGCTCTAAGGATTTTGGAGTCGGGAGAGCTTGGTAAAATCATTAATATGCGTGGCATATATGGAAAATCAAAGCTCATCACATTTAACCAACCGGTCTGGCGAACCAAACGAGAGATTGCTGGAGGAGGAGTTTTGTTGGACCAGGGAATACATATGGTGGATCTTATGCTGTTATTCGCAGGTGAATTCACCGAAGTGCATAGCTTTATTTCTAATAGCCGCTGGAGGCATAATGTTGAAGATAACGCTTATGCTATAATGAGAACACCAGATGGAATTGTCGGTATGCTTAATTCCTCGGCAACGCAGTGGAGACATCGGTTCAATCTTGATATTAATTTAGAGCGAGGAAGCCTTATTCTGGGAGGAATACTTTCTGGAACCAAGAGCTATGGCGCTGAGACTTTGACTGTAGTTCGCGCTGACCCAGACAATGATCAAGGTGATCCCAAAGAGCAGATAACACGCTACAATCAAGACCCATCATGGGATGCAGAAGTAGCTGTTTTTACAGAATGTATTTTAAATGATAGTCCTGTTCAAAGTAGTTCCTCCGAAGATGCTCTGCGCACCATGCAACTTGTTTTTAAAATCTATTATGCCGACGCTACCTGGAGAAAAAAATATACAATTCCTAAACCAAACGTCTATGAATAATATTGATCGTATTTTCACAAAGGACCCGGTTGCATTTACAGGGGCTTATTTGGAATATTTAAAATCTATTTTGTCACGTATAGACAACTCTGAAATCGGGCGCTTTATCGAAACGTTGCTTGACGCAAGAAAACGTGCTGCCACAATATTTTTTATCGGTAATGGTGGTAGTGCTGCTACTGCAAGTCACTTTTCCAATGATCTCGCCTATAGCACTACTAACGACTACGATCAACCATTTCGAGCAATCAGCCTAACTGATAATGTGCCTGTGCTTACCGCTCTTGGAAATGACTTTGGCTATGAAGATATTTTCCTCAGACAATTACAGGTTTTAGCAAAGAAAGGAGATGTGTTGGTTGGCATTTCCGCCTCTGGAAACTCAGCCAACCTAGTTAAAGCTTTTGACTATGCTCTGTCTGTAGATATCAAGACGGTAGCCATTACCGCTTTTGATGGGGGGAAAATTAAGGCTCTGGCAGATGAGGGCATCCATGTACCCACTGAACCTCAAGAATATGGTCCAGCTGAAGATGCGCATATGGTACTGGATCATTTAGTTAGTGCTTATTTAATGCGGTTCATCAAGCATGCCTGAGTTGGAAGAACTGTTAGAGCTATCAAAGTCTATCGCCACCCAGGCTGGGCAGAGCTTGCTATCTGGCTTGAATCAAAATCATAAAAACTACTTTCATAGCGTAGATTACCCAAAGGAGATCAAGGCGTTAGCCGACACTGTGTTGGAAAAGGAAATCCTTAAAGTTCTTGGCCTTAAAGGGCTCCCCATCTTAAGTGAGGAATCTGGCTATATTCCGGGTCAACAAGATTCCAAGTACTGGTTTATTGTTGACCCGCTGGATGGCACCTTCAATTTTGTTAAGGGATTGGGTCCAAGTGCTGTTTCTATTGCTCTTTGGAAAGATCAGAAGCCGATCTTTGGAGTGATTTATAATATCGTAGATCGAAAGTTGATTTGGGGGGGAGCTGGCATTGGCGCATATTGTGATGGCCAACCTATTTCAGTTTCCAATGTGTCAATTAAGAATCAGGCTTCTATTTGCACTGGGTTTCCTGTTCGGTTAGACCTCGAAAACGAAATGATTGTGCAATCTTTTTGGCGTATGGTAAGACTCTTCGCCAAAGTGAGAATGTTTGGTTCTGCTGCAGTTTCTCTCGTATATGTTGCAAGAGGAGTGTCAGACGTATATTTTGAAGAGAACATCATGCTTTGGGATGTTGCGGCAGGTCTTGCTATTGTAGAAGGGGCAGGAGGGACTTATGCTTTTAAAAAAACGAGTGTTGACTGGTCGTATAGAGTTTTTGCATCAAATGAATACTTATCTTCTGGCTTTGTTGATCTATTTTCCTAAATCAAGATAAAAAAACTTCCTAAACGAATTAAAAATTCAGATAGAAATCTATTTAGAGAGATGTTGTGTTTTAAGAAACTTTACCTCCGTGCTCGGTTTGATATCGAAAAATTACTGTCTCACCTGAAGAGGTAAACGGCCTATATTAAAATCTAGAATTTAGTCTAAATGATTTAAGCTCCAATAATTCTATTGTTCGAAAATTTATGCAATCCGTAAATGTATTTTCTAATTCTGAAGAGATGGCTGAAAAAATTGCTCGTCGTTGGTATTGCGGTGCCAAGATGGCTGCCAAAGTCAAAGGTGTTTTTTCTGTCACATTATCTGGA
>ENA-OREN01002480-OREN01002480.1-marine-metagenome-genome-assembly--contig:-NODE-2480-length-18745-cov-2.859974_pt1 | contig 18745 bp, 18 predicted proteins | sample MGYA00248624_ERZ508555 | MGnify/ENA primary metagenome ERZ508555 (study PRJEB26222, sample SAMN06267773) | marine metagenome | isolation source: Saanich Inlet, British Columbia, Canada | place...
GCCTTTGAGGTGGACGTTGAGCCAAATGTTTCGCGGCATGAAATCGAGCGCCTCGCCTAGCGTGGGAATTCGCTCTCCGGTAAACCGTTTATTTTTCCACGAACCGGCATCCAGTGTTTTAAGGTCGGCGAGCAACCAATCCTCCGGCTTGCCGCTGCCGTTGGTTGTGCGGTCAATCGTGTGATCGTGCATGAGCACCAGTTTTCCATCCCCGGTGGGGGCCACGTCAAACTCGATCATCTGCGCGCCCAATCGGATGGCTTCGCGAAACGCAGCAATCGTGTTTTCCGGATGCGTGTCGCTCGCGCCCCGGTGGGCGCACACTCCACGTGTTGGCATCTGCACCTGCTCAATCCGGGCAGGTTGCCTGATACTGGAACACCCTGCCAGCAGCGCGACTGAGATTATTGAAAGTAAGTTTTTCATTTTCCAGAGATTTCAAGTCGGCTCCAGTTTTGTCGGTTAGTGGTTGAAGCCGAAGATGCGGGATTGGTGATCCTGGGCGGGGAAGAATCTAGTCAGGGCTTGGCGGAGTTGGGCAGTCGCTCGCTGGAGAGCGAGGCTGTCGGTGGCAAGCAGCTTGATACTCCATCCGGCGGCGACCAGGCAGCTCGCGCCTATCCGGATGTCGTCCGACTGGATGGCGTTAATTTCCTCGACCCAACTGTCGTCCTCACAAGCGGCTTCGCTGATGATGCAGGCTGAGGCGTAGTAACCTTGCGGGAACGGCTGCTTCATCGCGGCGAACGCGGGGCTGTTCGGTTCCAGCACGAAACGTTCGCGCAACACCAGACGGCCCGCGTAGGTGACGTTGCATTCCCAGTCAATCGCCTTGTAGCGGAACGACTCACCATGTGCGACACGACCGGGCGCGATCGTCTCGAGCAACAGCAGCTCCCCTCCCTCATCGATGCTAATGTTGGCGGTCTGCTTATAGCGGCTGAGACGTTGCGGGATGAATGGTGCGGGGCAGAACTCGAGCCGGGCGCCCTTGGCCAAGCGGAAGGTCTGCCGCAGCTCCGCTCCATCGCCGTTCATGGTATGGGCGCGCCCGGCGCTCGGCGTGATGATGCGCAGGCGCGCGCCCTCGTCGAGGGTGACGCTACTCGTGAGCCGGTCGCCACCAAACAGCCCGGGCGTGGGGCTGGCAAGTTGCAGCAGCAGCGCGTCGCCGTCCCAATAGGGTTTGCTGATGTGGAACGGCGCGGAGAACGACTGCTCGCGGAGGTAGCTGCGGCCGTTCGCGTCGCGGGCACAGGTGAGGTCGAGATGGCCGGCGAGTGTCGGCATCACGTCGCCTCGAACAGGCATTCGCGCTTGATCCACCCGACCACGTCGTCGAGTCCCTTGTGCGACTTGAGATCGCAGAACAGCGTCGGCCGGTCGCCGCGCATTTTTTTTGCGTCGCGCTCCATCACGCCCAAGTCCGCGCCGACGTGCGGGGCAAGGTCGGTCTTGTTGACGATCATAAGGTCGCTGAACCGGATCGCCGGGCCGCCTTTGCGAGGAATTTTGTCGCCGCCGGAAACGTCGATGATGTAGATGAACGCGTCCACCAGTTCCGGCGAGAAGGTCGCCGACAGGTTGTCGCCGCCACTCTCGACGAGGATCACCTCAAGGCCGCCGTGGCGTTCCTCCATTTGCGCGATGGCCTGGTTGTTCATCGTCGTGTCATCGCGGATCGCCGTGTGCGGACAGCCGCCGGTCTCGACGCCGACGATTCGCTCCGCGCCGAGCGCACCGTTCCTCACGAGAAATTGCTCGTCCTCGAGCGTGTAAATATCGTTCGTGATCACGGCGAGGCTGTAGTCGTCGCGGAGCGCCTCGCAGAGCCGCAGGGCGAGCATGGTTTTGCCGGAGCCGACCGGCCCACCCAGCCCAATCCGCACCGGCCGATCAAATCGTTTGTTGCTGCTCATGAGATAAAAAGTCGGCTGAAAGCGGTCTCGTGCCGCGAGCTGCTGATGTCGAGCGCGGGACACAGCCAGCCCATTTCTTCAATGGAAATCCGCTTGGCCCGTTCGACCACTCCGCCGGTTTGGCCCAAGGCCTCGGAGAGGATTTTTTGACAGGCCAACTGGCCCATGCGGACAAGCTTGAGCGCGGCGTTCACGAACGGCGTGAGCCCGTGGTAAAACGCGAGGCCAAGCGTGTCGTCGAGTGGCATTTGGCCAAGCGCGCCCTGCGTGCCGAGCACGATCGGCTCGTACGCCTCAAGCCGCTTGGCCAGGCGGGCTTGCTCGATGTCGCGCCAAAACGGCTCGCCGGTGAGCTCGAGATTCAGCGACAGCCGTTGGCGGCCGGTGCGGGCGGTGGCTTCGCGAAGTTCGCGCGACGGCTTCATCGCGCCGTAAAGCTGATCAAGCTCGCAGAGCTTGGCCAAGTCGGCGTCCTGCGCCGCCGCGAACGCCGCTGCCGCCGTGGGCAACTCGAGTTTCTCGAGGCCGGGAATGATCATGTCGTGGATGAACGCGCGGAAGTCGGCTTCGTCGTTGATCAGCCCGTCCTGCACCGCGCCCTCCATGCCGAACGAGTGCGCGTAGGCGCCGGTCGGGAACATCGAGTCGGAGCGTTGCAGCAGTTGTGGCAGCCAAGTGTTCACGAGATGAACTGGGTCAGCCGTGCGAATGGTCGTGACTGTGCCCGACGCCGTGATCGTGCGAATTATCGTGACTGTGCCCGGCCCCTATCGAGCCTTTCATCGGCTGAAAAATCTCGTCTTTTATTTCAAACGCGATGCCCATGCTGGTGAACAGTTGCCGCACCGCCGGGTCGTCGCCGACGCGAATCTCGCCCACAGCGACCTGCACTGGCATGTGGAGGTTGCCAATCTGCCAGCCGGTCTCGGCCGCCTCAGTGGCGTCGCCCGCCAGACGAATGGCGAGCACCGACTCGGGCGTCTGCCGAATGTGATAGCGATGCGTCGCCGATTCAAAAAAAACCGCGCCATGGCTAAGCGGCTCGGCCAACTCGAAACCAAAATCCGCGCCGTCACTCGCCTCACCGCGCCAACGGCGCTTCTGCAACTTGAACCGGTCAGCGACCAACTCGACCTCGGGCAACCCTGCGGCACCTGGCTCGATGGCTTGCTTGATGAGCTGCATGTCAAAAAAGGAAATAACGCTGGGCCAGGGGCAGCTCCGTCGCCGGTTCACAGGTGAGCAATTCACCGTCGGCCTTGACCGTGTACGTCTCGGGGTCAACCTCTATTTTAGGCAGCTTGTCGTTGTACACCATGTCGGCCTTGCCGATGTTTCGCGTGTTTCTCACCGGCTCGACGCGCTTGCCCAAGCGCACGCGGTCAGCCAATCCGGACTCGTGCGCCGCCTTACTGACAAAGGTCACGCAGGTCTCGAACCTGGCCCGGCCGTGCGCGGCAAATTGCGGCCGGTAAAACGTCGGCTGCGGCGTCGGGATGGAGGCGTTCGGGTCGCCCATATTGGCGCAGGCGATCATGCCGCCCTTAAGGATCAACTCGGGTTTTACGCCGAAAAAAGCCGGTTTCCACAAAACCAAGTCGGCCAACTTGCCGACCTCGACCGAACCGATCATGTGCGACATCCCGTGCGCGATGGCGGGGTTGATGGTGTACTTGGCGATGTAGCGCAGCGCGCGGAAATTGTCAGCGGCCGGGTGGTCGGCGGAGTCGAGCTTGCCGAATTGCTGCTTCATTTTGTGAGCCGTCTGCCACGTGCGGATGACCACCTCGCCGACGCGGCCCATCGCTTGGCTGTCGCTCGACATGATCGAGAACGCGCCGATGTCATGCAGGATATCCTCAGCGGCGATCGTCTCGGGGCGGATGCGCGACTCGGCGAACGCGACGTCCTCGGGGATCTTCGAGTCGAGGTGATGACAGACCATCAGCATGTCGAGATGCTCCTCGATGGTGTTGACGGTGAACGGCCGCGTGGGGTTGGTCGAGGACGGCAGGACGTTGGCCTCGCCGCAGACGCGGATGATGTCCGGCGCGTGTCCGCCGCCCGCGCCCTCGGAGTGGAAGGTGTGAATCGTGCGCCCCTTGAACGCTGCGATGGAGTCCTCGACAAAGCCGGACTCGTTCAGCGTGTCGGTGTGAATGGCGACCTGCACGTCGAGTTCATCGGCGACGCCGAGGCAGCAATCGATCGCCGCCGGTGTCGTGCCCCAGTCCTCGTGCAGCTTGAGGCCGATCGCGCCGGCGAGCACCTGTTCGCGCAGTGGCTCGGCGGTCGAGCAGTTGCCCTTGCCGAGATAGCCGAGATTCATCGGGTACTCGTCGGAAGCCTCGAGCATGCGGTGGATGTTCCAGATGCCCGGCGTGCAGGTGGTGGCGTTGGTGCCGGTGGCCGGGCCGGTGCCGCCGCCGGTCATCGTCGTGATGCCGCTGGCCAACGCCTCGTCAATCTGCTGTGCACATATGAAATGAATGTGACAATCGTAACCGCCGGCCGTGAGGATCGCGCCTTCGCCAGCGATCGCCTCGGTCGCCGCGCCGATGGTCATCGGGTTGCGCTGGCCGGTCTCGGGATCGACAAAAACGGAGCCAAGCCCGTCCTGGATGCCAGGGTTTCCCGCGTGGCCAATGCCGACAATGCGACCGCCTTTGATGCCGATGTCGGCCTTTATGACGCCGAGTTTGGCGTCGAGAATCAACGCGTTGGTGATGACCACATCAAGCGATTCGGCGTCCCTGGCCAAGGGCGATTGGCCCATGCCGTCGCGGATCACCTTGCCGCCGCCGAACTTGACCTCGTTGCCGTAGCCGGCGCCCTCGGCGATGAGGTCGCGCTCGACCTCGATGAACAAATCAGTGTCGCCCAGACGCACCTGGTCGCCGGTGGTCGGCCCGTAAATTTCCGCGTACTGCTGTCGTGTGAGAGTGAGTGGCATGTCGTACTCTTCCTGGTTATGCCGGCAACGGGCCGTTGACCTTGGCGTTGAGGCCGTGGACTTCGCGGCTGCCGGCGAGGGCGACGAGTTCGACTTCGCGCGCCATACCCGGCTCGAAGCGAACTGCCGTGCCAGCCGGGATGTTCAGGCGAAAGCCAAGCGCCTGGTCACGGTCAAACTCCAGCGCGGAGTTGACCTCGTAAAAATGGAAGTGGCTGCCGACCTGTATCGGCCGGTCACCGGTGTTGGAGACCGGCAGCGTCCGGGTCTCGAGATTCTCGTTTGCCGCGAGCGGCTCCGCGTCTGCAACTCTGATTTCGCCGGGGATCATCTGATGGGATTGTGAACGGTTACCAGCTTCGTGCCATCGGGGAAGGTCGCCTCGACCTGCACCTCGTGAATCATCTCCGGCACGCCCTCCATCACGTCGTCGCGCTTTAGGATCGTCGCGCCGTGGCTCATCAAGTCGGACACCGACCTGCCGTCGCGCGCGCCCTCGAAAATCTCGTAAGTGATGATGGCGATCGACTCGGGATGGTTGAGTTTCACCCCCCGGGCCTGCCGTCGCCGGGCCAGGTCGGCGGCCACGACAACCATTAGTTTTTCCTGTTCGCGCGGTGTCAGATGCATGGCAAGCGGTCGGGGAGTCTATTGCCGGTTCATACGGCGCGCGAGTCAAAACCGCTGCGTTCGATCAAACGCTGAGGTGCTGGCGCACGATGGCCTCGCTTAGTTGCGGCGTGTCGCCGTCGGCGACCACTCGGCCCCGGTTCATGATGTAAAAATGATCGCCGAATTCCTTGATGAAATCGACGTACTGCTCAACCAAGACCACGGTCATTTCCTTCTCGCTGACGAGTCGCCGCAGAACCTGGCCAATCGCCTGAATGACATTGGGCTGGATACCCTCTGTCGGTTCGTCGAGCAGCAGCACACGCGGCTCGCCGACCAGTGCGCGGCCGATGGCCAACTGCTGCTGTTGCCCGCCGGAGAGGTTGCCTCCCTGCCGGGCGCCCATGTCACTTAGCACCGGGAACAGGTCGTAAATTTCCTGCGGGATGGAACGGACCCCATCAGTGCGGGCAGACAGGCCGACTTCAAGATTTTCCTTAACCGACAGCCGCGGAAAAATCATCCGCCCCTGCGGCACCAGCGCGAGGCCGGATTGGGCACGCTTCCTCGCCGGTGTCTTGGTGATGTCCCGGCCGTCGAGGGTGACGGTGCCTTTCGAGGCTTTCTCGAGGCCAACGATGTTGCGCATGAGCGTGGTTTTGCCGACGCCGTTGCGACCCATCACGCAGACAACCTTGGCCTTGGGCACCTCGATGCTGACGTCGTCCAGAATTTGGACGAGGCCGTAGGAAAAACTGATGTGGCTCAAGCTTAACATGTCATCTTCCGAGGTAGGCCTCGATGACCTCCTCGTTGGCGGTAAGTTCGTTGATGTCGCCCTCGGCGAGGATGCGGCCCTCGTTGAGCACGGTGACTTTGCTGTCGAGCTGCCGCACGAAATCCATGTCGTGCTCGATCACAATAATTGTGTGCTCGTCCTTCAACTCGAGCAGTAGCTCGGCGGTGAGTTCCGTTTCAAGATCGGTCAGCCCGGCCGCCGGTTCGTCCACCAGCAGCAGCTTGGGGCTGGAGAGGATCAGCATGCTGATGGCGAGCCATTGGCGCTGGCCGTGGCTGAGATGTTTGGCCTCCGTGTGCCGGTCGTCCTTCAGCCGCACGCGCTCGAGGATTTGCAAAATTTTGTCGTTCTCCTCCTTGTTGACAGATCGGCTAAAAAACTTCCGCACCTTGCGGCTGCCCGGCAGGGCGAGCTCCATGTTCTCGAACGTTGTCAGGCTGTCGTACACGCGCGGTGTTTGGAATTTGCGGCCGATGCCGCGCAGGGCGATGTCGGCCTCGAGCGCGTGCGTGATGTCGTCGCCCTCGAAAAACACCGTGCCGGTCGTCGGGCGGGTCTTGCCGCTGACCAGGTCGCACAGCGTGGTTTTGCCGGCGCCGTTCGGGCCGATGACCACGCGCAGCTCGTTGCGTTTGACGCCCCAAGCATCGATGTCCACCGCCTTGAAGCCGTCGAACACGGCGGTCAGATCCTCGACGAACAAGAGAAAATCGCGCGCGCCGATCCGGTTGATCCGCGGACTAAATTCCCGGTATTCGGCAATGAGTTCGGTCGTGTTCATGCCTCGGAGGTGCGCTTGGCCAAGCGGTTGAAACGGATCAAGTCCAGCAGGCCGGCGATGCCTTTTGGAAACAGCAACACCACGCCGACGAACAGTAACCCCTGCACAAACGGCCAAACTACCGGTGCGTGGGTGGTGAGGAAATTGTAAACCAAGTTCACTCCAAGCGCCCCGAGCACTGCGCCCGACAGCGTGCCCCGTCCGCCTACCGCCACCCAGATCACAAACAGGATCGACCACTTGGCCGTCATGTACTCGGGCGTAACGATGCCCATCTGCGGCGTGTAGAGCATCCCGCCCAAACCACCCAAGGCCGCGGCCAGGGCGAAAACGAACATCTTGAACATGTACGGCTTGTAACCAAAGAAACGCAGGTTCGTCTCGTCGTCGCGCACCGCCACCAGCACCCGGCCAAGCCGGGTGTCCACGAGGAAGCGGCAGAGACAAAACACGCCGATCAAACAAACTAACGTGAGCATGTAGAGGCTGAACTTGACCCCGGGATCTGTCAGGGAATAACCGGCGACCGTGTCGAAGTTTGTCAGGCCGTTGGTACCGCACAACTTCATGTCGTTTTTGCAGAACACCAACCAAGCCGCCACCGTGATCGCCTGTGTCAGAATTGCAAAATAGACGCCGCGCACACGACTGCGAAAACCGAAGTAGCCGATAAACGCCGCGACCAAGCCGGGAATGAGCAGGCCCAGCGCCAACGTGGCCGGCAGACTGTAAAACGGTTTCCAGAACCATGGCACCGTCCATTGAGCCTCGGTCTCGCCCACACCAGCCGGGTAGACGACAAAGAGACAGCCGGGGATTTTCCAGCCACTGGCATCCACGGTGCCCGGGGGCCCGCCGTGGTGCGCCAAATACATCCCCATCGCGTAGCCGCCCAGCGCAAAGAAAAGCGCCTGACACAGACTCAAAACACCACAGTAACCCCAAATCAAATCTAGCCCGATCGCCGCAATGGCAAACGCCAGATATCGGCCGAGCATGTTGACCGTGTCGATCGAGATCGTGCCGGAGAAATACAGCGCCGGGATGCCGATCAGCCCGAACAGGAACAGCGCCCAAACACAGAGCTCGTGGTTCGGCTTGTCCCTAAACATCGGCCAGCCTTCCCTTCGGCGGGAACAGACCGGCCGGCTTGAATTGAATGAACGCCACCACACAGGCCAGCACAAAGACCTTGGCCCAAATCGCCTCGACGGTGAAATCGCCGAACTGCATCGGCTCGATCACTTTGGTCGCCACGCCCAGGCCCAGCCCGGAGCAGATCACACCGAGCAACTCACCCACGCCACCGGTCACCACCACGAGGAACGACTCGACGATATAGTTTTGCCCCATGTCCGGCGTCACGCCGCCGATCAGTGTCAACGCGTAGCCGGCCATCCCGGCCAGCCCGGAGCCGAACGCGAATGTGTAGCTGTCGATGCGCCGCGTGTTGACGCCGAGGCTGTCCGCCATGTCGCGGTTCTGCATCGTGGCACGCATCCGCAGACCAAGCTTGGTTCGGTTGATCAGCGTGTAAATCATCGCTACGCACAACGCGCACAACGCGATGATGAACAGCCGGTTGAACGGCAGGATGACATCCTGCAACACCTCCACGTTTCCGCGGAGCCAAGTCGGGCTGTTCACGCCGATGTTGTCGCCAAAAATCAGCCGGGCGGTCTGGATCAGCAGGATGCTCACGCCCCACGTTGCCAGCAGAGACTCGAGCGGCCGACGGTACAGGTGCCGCACAACCGCGATCTCGATCAGCCAACCGACAAACGCAGCTGCAAGAAACGCAGACGGCAGCGCCACGACGTAATACCAGTTAAACATCCCCTGCGGCAGGTAATTCACGAACAGTTGCTGGATGACATAGGTGGTGAACGCGCCAACCATCATCAGTTCACCATGCGCCATGTTGATGACGCCCATCAGGCCAAAGGTGATCGCGAGGCCAAGCGCCATGATGATGAGAATCGAGCCAAGCGAGAGTCCCTGAAACACGTAGCCAACCCAGTTCACGAACGACTGATGGCTGTTGATCGATGTGACGGCCTTCTCGCACTGCTCTCGGGCCGCTTGGCCGTGTTTAGAAAATCCCTCGTCGCGGAGCATCTCCTCAAGCATCGGCAGCGTGCGCAGGCTGTTCATCTCAGCGAGTTGACCGGCGGCGGCCCAGCGTTGCTCCGCTTGGTCAATCGGGACATCGGTGCCCAACCTGATCAGCAACAAACTTTCCTTGGCAGTAAATCGTATTTTTTCGTCCGTGTCGCTCTGCGCCATGTCCTCGAGGAAAGGGATCGCCTCAGCGTTGTACGGCGGCGTGCCGCTTTTCTTCACGGCAACTAGTCGCGACTCCCGATCCGGTGATGACAGTTTTAAAAGGAAGAGCGCGCTGCGGGCGGCCAGCCGCCCGGCCCTGTCCGGACTCATGTCCTCCAAATCCAGAATGTCCGGCTTGGCTTGTTTGCCGTCGGCGCCCAACACCGGCTCTCCGGTCAGCGGGTGGGTCAACGGGGCCAGTTCGTTGAAGTCCTCGTCCTCCTCCGTCTCCGTGCAGACGACAATCTGCCCGTTCCAGAGATAGACGCTCCCGGTGCGGTAATTCTCGAGGAACGCCTCGAGGCGAGAGTCGCCACTCTTGGCCAAGTCGAACAGCACCTGCTTGCGCGCGGCGGCATCGTCACCGGCGAGCTTGGCCATCTGCTCCAGCAGCGTTGCGTCGCCGATTGTGTCGGTAGAAGAATCAGCCGCCGCAACCGGTTGGTTGAGCGTCCAACCAGTCACGACGGCCATGAAAAAAGCCAAGCTATATCTCATTCTGTCTCAGGAGGAACTGCTTGAAAACAAGCCGGCCGAGACGGTTCAGCAGGTGGGCCGAATCATCGACCTATAGAGCAAAGACCCAAAATCCAAGCCCACCCGCGAACCGTCAAAACCAATTAATTATCCCTTTTTCTTTGGCCCGCCGGTCGGTTTCGGGTAGTTCCCGTCCGTATGAAGGTAGCGGCTGTAGGAATCCGGCGACACAAGGCCGTCACTCTCCCACACGATCTTGAACTGGCCGTCCTTCTTAATCTCACCAACATACACCGGCTTTAAGGTGTGCTGGTTGGAATCGTGCATGCGCTTCTTACCGCCCGGGGCGTCGAACTCGAGCCCATAGACCGCCTGACGAACCTTGTCCACGTCGAATGTACCAGCCTTTTCCACAGCGGCCTTCCAAACATACACACCGAAGTAGGCCGCCTCGATCGGGTCGTCGGTGACGCGCTTCGAGCCGCCTGGCAGGTTGTTCTTTTTGCAGTAGCTCTTGAAGGCGCGGACAAACTTGCGGTTGCCCGAGGATCTCACACTCTGGAAATAATTCCAGGCAGCCAAGTGACCGACCAGCGGCGGCACGTCCATCGCACGCAACTCATCCTCCGCAACGGAGAAGGCCATGATCGGGCAGTCGTCCGAGGACAATCCCTGATTGGCGAACTCCTTGTAGAAGGGCACGTTGCTGTCGCCGTTGATCGTCGAGAGCACGCAGGCGTTTCCGGCGGCGGCGAACTTCTTGATCTTGCCGACAATCGTCTGGTAGTCCTGATGGTGAAACGGCGTGTACTCCTCCATGATATTAGCCTCCGGCACGCCCTTGCTCAAAAGGAAAGCCTTGAGCACCTTGTTCGCCGTGCGCGGAAAGACGTAGTCGGTGCCGAGCAGGTAGAACTTCTTCATGCCCAACTCGCCCATCATGTATTCCGCAGCCGGGATGAGCTGCTGATTCGGGGATGCCGCCGTGTAGAACACGTTCAGCGACTGCTCCTCACCCTCGTATTGGACTGGGTAAAACAGCAACTGGTTGTATTCCTCGAACACCGGCAGGCACGACTTGCGACTCACCGAGGTCCAGCAACCAAACGTCACCGCAACCTTGTGCTGGTTGATCAGCTCCTTGGCCTTCTCCGCAAAGAGCGGCCAGTCCGAAGCGGGATCCACCACGACCGGCTCGATTTGCTTGCCAAGCACGCCGCCTTTTTTGTTGATCTCCTCGGCGGCCATGAGCACCACGTCCCGCAGGGAGGTCTCGGAGATGGCCATCGTTCCACTGAGCGAATGCAGGATGCCAATCTTAACCGTTTCGGCCGCCTGGCCAATCGGCTTGGCCAAGCCGAACACGCCGGCAAGAGCAAATACACCTATCGTTTTTATGTACTTATTCATAATGTATTCCTTTTTTAGGTTAACTTTAGAACGTGTACAGTACCCGTGCTGCCAGCAGATCCTCATCGGCGCCGCCAACGTCGTAGTCGCGGTGGCGATACTCGGTGATGACGGACACGCTGTCGGAAATCACGAAGCGGGGGCTGATCGTGAACTCATCGATCTCCGAGTTGTCGGCGTCCACATGGGCGTAGCGCAGGGTGGTGTTGAACGTTTCGGTGAAAGCGTAGTTGGCCATCAGCATGTAGGCGTCGCCGTCGTCGCCGACATTGTCGTCGTTGAAGTCGAAATCTTCGAGCGAACTGTATTCCGCCGCCACCGTGAGAGCATTGACCGTGTAGCCGGCCCAAAGATTCAGCATGGCCTTGTCACGGGTCTCCAGATCCTCTGTGGCGTAGCCCAGCTTGATGGTCAATCCCTCCGCCGGGGAGGTGAACACCTGCACCTCGTAGCCGAGGTTGTCCGTATCGCCGTCCGCGCTCCAGGTGCCATCCACCACAGAGCCGTACACGCCAAACGTGTCGCCGCTGTACACGCCAGCCAAGCCGGTGTGATGGCCCGGGTAAACCGTGCTCGCTGCGGCCGAGTATTGATACAGCCCGTTCACGTCGAACGTCTCGTAGCCGATACAGCTCAGGAACTTGCCTGCCTTGAGGCTGAACTGGTCCGACACCGAAAAGCCGACGAACGCCTGCTCGAGATCCACTCCGCCGCTCGAGTCGGTGTAGTTCAGGTCGACCTGTGCGTTGATGGAGTCACCGCCATACAGGAAGTCCACCTCGAACTCGCCAATCTCGGCTGTGCTCTTGGTGTCCTTGCCGTCCACGTCGGAGCTTGAAGCCGACACATCCAGAAAACCCTGCAGAGAGAAGCCTTCCGCCAACTCGATCTCCGCCTGGGCAGTGACCGATGCAACCGCTGCCATCGCAATGGCAGCCCGTGTTAGTTTTGTTGTATTACCTTTTTTCATTTTATCAGATCCAAAAACGGGAGGGTGAGCTCCTTCAGTTCAATGGATTTATCTCCGATTAACCCCAAAGGAACCAAGCACCCATGTAGGGAACCACCACACCCTCTAGCACCCGGGATGCCACCTACTGAGCTTGCCCCGCCGATCCAATGCCCAACAGCTTGCCCGGCTGCGCACTCCCACGGCGTATTTTGCATAAAATACACCCGTTTACCCAATATCCAGCGGTTCCGCCACAACCGGACCGCTGCTGAAAAAGTGGAAAAACCCGACCCGATGCCCCGTTGGCATGGCTCAAACAGACAGCAGAAATGACGAAAATTTTTCAAGATGTCTATAAATCTCCAGCAACGGAGGGACATCCGCTTGTCCAAGCCGATAGATCGACGGGTGATGAAGTGGAACCAAAGGAAACGAAATGAAACCGGGAGCAGTACAGCACCAGAGCACCTGGCGCAATGTGCCCGGTGACATGCACATGGACTACTGGAAAATCCCCGAGAAGTACGGCAAGGATCAATAGCACACACTCCTCCCCGATCTCGCTTTCCTCTGGTGGTGACCCCGCCAACCAGCCGAGCGCTTGGTTGCTAAAACTTGTTCAGCCTCTTAACCCTGTAAATTCAGATACACTTTCTTCCCGAAAGCATCGAGCGCGAAGAGCGTTCCGCAAAAAGCCATCTCCTGGTTTAAAGATGGCTCCCACACCGCCTTCTGTTCGGGCGTCAAGAGAACCACAGCCAGCACCGGGCGCGTGTCATAGCGGCCTTTTATTTCGAAGATCTCGAGAGTGGCCAAAAACCCGTTTTCAGCCTTGAAATGGCGATCGTAACTCAATCGGTCTATTGATTTTAGCAGGCCGTTCCAAGCAACGGGTTGTCCCTCAAACTGATCCTTGAAAATCTGTTCTGAATCATAACTGACGACCCCCTCCCCCATGCAGGTCTCACAAAACAACTCCACCGTTACTGAGGCATCATCCGTTGGTTCATCTTCCGGGTTGCTTTGCTCGACGGCCTCATCATCAACATCCCCGACCTGCTCTTCAACAACCTCGTCCTGCACTTCGGGTGGCATGGGTGCCGGCATTTCCGGTGAAGGGACAGCCTCAACCAAGCTCAATCCGGGATCACTCTCCGGGGTTTCAATTACCGGTTCAGTGCTTACGAGATCTTCATCCGGAGCAGACTCAACTTCGGGCACCTCGATCTCGGAGCGCTCGAGTTCAAGTTCTTCCTGCATAACCCATGCTTGATCTTCCTGCACCCTCTTCAACTCGGTGAGCCTTTGCCTTTCCTCTTCCAGCTTCGACTTTATCTCGGAGATTTTCGGTGGTTCGGGCGAAAGATCACGCTGCCGCTTGGCCAACCGCTGCTTGGCCATGCGCTGCGCCCAGTGCTCGGCTTGACGGCGTTTCAAGTCTTCAGAATCTTGAGAGCTGCCCGCCGTTCTCCATCCGGTTTCGTCGGTTTCGTCTGATTCACCATGACTCGTTAATTCTTTTACTTTTAACAATTTAACGGCAAATACCGCTATGACGATGATGATTAGAAAACAAAAAATATCCATAATGGTTTCGTATCGTTATACCGATTGATTTTTCTAAAAACGAACTGTCAACTTGCCACTGGTTCTTTTCAAGGTTTTTTTAAAAAAACTTTCACTTTTCAACTGGGGACCGGTTGGGTAGGTTTTCGCCGACTCATATCATCTTTTCTGTGAAAACGACGCGACGTTCTTTTTTGGGTAATTGCTGCTGGGTGGCGGGCGCCACCGCAGCGGTTCCGGGTCTGGCGCTTGGCCAAGCGCCCAAGCGCAAACGGGTTGCGTTCCTCGGCACGGAGGTGCGCACGCATTCGCACGCGCAGCATTTCCTCGACCGCCTCTCGCTTGGCTACGGCTGGCGCGGCGCGTGGCAGGAGCCGCGGCTGGACATCGCCTCGGTTTACATCGACCAGTTCCCCGAGGGCGACCTTGCACGCGGCCGCGTGAAGCGCTACGGGCTCAAGCTGTACCCGAGCATCGAGGCGGCGCTGACGCTGGGCACCGGCAAACTCGCGGTCGATGGCGTGGTCATTATCGCCGAGCACGGGAAATATGAGCGAACCGAAATGGGCCAGACGCTCTACCCGCGCTACGAATGGTTCAAGCGCTGCGTGAAGGTGTTTGAGGACAGCGGCCGCTCGGTGCCAGTCTTCAACGACAAGCATCTCTCGACAACTTGGGAGCGCTGCGCCGAGATGGTCGCCGACTCGAAGCGGCTTGGCTTCCCGTTTTTCGCCGGCTCGTCGCTGCCGGTGACACGCCGCATGCCGTCGATCGACATGCCCCACAACGTCCCGCTCAAGGAGAGCGTCTGCGTGGCGTACGGCGGGGTGGACAGTTACGACATCCACGCGCTCGAGACGGCGCAGTGCATGTCCGAGCGCCGACGCGGCGGCGAGGTCGGCATCCGGCAGGTGCACGCGTTGCGCGGCGCGAAAATGTGGGAGCGCTTGGCCAAGCCGGAACACGCCGACACGCGGCGGCTCGTCGTCTCTGCCTACACCCGCAGCCACAACCTGCCGGTCGAGGGCGGCTACTACACCGGCAAGATCACATTCGACTGGGCGCGCAAAACTTTCCCCAACTCGCTCGCCTATTTTATCGAACACCTCGACGGCTTCCGCACGACGATGGTGCTGACGCAAATCCGGGATTTCAATTACGCCGGCCTTCGCGCCGACACCGGCGAGATCGTCTCCACGCAAATGTATCTGCCGATGCCGGGACACGGCTCAACGACAGCAGACTTTTTTCATCCGCTCTGCCGTCACATCGAGGACACGGTGCTCACCGGCAAAGTGCCATACCCGGTCGAGCGCACGCTGCTGACTTCCGGCATGACGCTCGCCGGGGTCGAGTCACTCCATCGCGGGCAGGTGCCGATCAAGACGCCGCAGATGAACGTCCGCTACATGGTTGGCCCCGAGTCCACCTACTGGCGTGACTGACCCACGGAAACCATCGCGGGACTGATGGCAGCTCGGATTGGCGTTGGCGGCATATTCATCGAGTGCAACCACTTTACATCGCAACTCGCTGATCGTGCGGCGTTCGAACGATCAGAGTGGCATTGCGGCGGCGAACTGCTTGCCAGGGACACCGGCGTGCTAGGCGGAATGATGTCCGTGCTCCGAGCGAATGACTGCGAGCCGGTTCCGTTGTTGTATGCTAGCGCTTGCCCCAGTGGAGTCGTCCGTGCGGAGGTTTACGATAAGCTAAAAAATGTACTGCTGGAATTGCTCAACAATGCGGTAGAACTCGACGGCATTCTGCTTTGCCTGCACGGCGCCGGGGCAGCGATCAACGCGCCCGACATGGAGGGCGACTTGACGCGTACGATTCGCGAACGGGTCGGCAATGAGGTGCCGATCGTCGGCACACTCGATCTGCACGCGCATATCACGCCGGAACTCCTTGCCCACACTGATGTTTTACTGGCGTGGGAAACGTATCCGCACGTCGATGCCTTCGAGACCGGCGAACGCGGCGCCCAAGCGATGGTCGATATTTTGGCCGGCCGACTGAAGCCGGTCATGGCCATGGCGAAAGTGCCGATCATCGTCAGCGCCATTCACGGCCGGACACAGCAGCCGGGGCCTTTCGCCGATGTCATGCATGAAGCCAAGAGACTCGAGGATAGCGGGACGCATTATTCGATTAACCCCATTTTGGTGCATCCTTATTTAAACCTGCCAGACATGGGTGGCGGCGTTTTAGTGGTCGCCAACGAATGCAAGACGGATGCCGTCGACGCGGCCAAGCGCTTGGCCTGGCGGTACTGGAAAAATCGTCACGAGCTACAACCTGAGACGCTCAAGCCAAGCGAAGCTGTTCAGCGAGGATTGCAAATCGAAGGCGGGCCAGTGCTGCTGATCGAGACGGCCGACTGCTGTGGTGGCGGCGCCACCGGTGACAGCGTACACACGCTCAAGGCGCTGCTAGCAGAAGCCCCCAACCAATCGGCGATTGTTCCCGTGGTCGATCCCGAGGGGGCACGGCGGGCGCACGTAGTGGGCGCGGGACAGACGATTCAACTGCGGCTTGGCCACCGGCTTGATCCCAATTGGGGCGACCCGGTTACCGTGGACGGCATCGTCACACGGCTCAGCGATGGAGCCTTCACCTATTGCGGGGGAATCTGGGATGGCCGTTCCGGTTGTATGGGTCCGACCGCCGTGGTTGAGGTCGGCCCGATTCAAATCGTCATCAGCAGCAACGCCACATACGACTGGATGACGGAACAATTTGACCTGCTCGAACTGGACATCGCGGCCTGCAAATTCATAGTTGCAAAAAACCCGATGAACTACCAACAGGCCTACACAGGGTCAATGAAGGTAGCATTCGTACTGGACACACCCGGACCAACGCCCGCCAACACAAATGCCCTGGCGTACACCGGGATGACCGCCGATTGGTTCCCGAAAAAAACGGGCGTCACCATAGACGAGCCGACTGTCTTCGTTTCGAGTCAACGCAACCTAACCACCCTGAAACTGGATTGACGGCAAGTGAACTTGCGCGGATGAACCATCGCTGCAACAGTTCCCGGCTACAAAGATCACTTTTATGAAAAACAACCTTCCTCACTGCATTGTCGCACTGATTCTCCTCCTCGGCGGACGCCTTGGTGCTGATGAGAATCGCGACATCAAAATTGTCGGAGTTCAGAAAATCTGGGATGCGGCCCCACACAACGCATTTACCGACCTTGAACGGTTCAATGGCAGTTGGTATTGCGCCTTTCGGGAGGGGCACGGCCATGCGGGTGGTGGCGACTACGGGAAGATTCGCGTGATAGCCTCCAACAATGGCACAGCATGGAAATCAGTGGCACTGCTCCAGACCAAGCGCGTCGATCTGCGCGACGCCAAGCTGTCCATCACACCAACAGGCGAGTTGCTGCTAAACTCCTGTGAATACCGCGTAGACGACGACAGTGCCGACATCCGCAACAACACCTCCGTAACGTACCGTTCCAAAAATGGAACCGACTGGTCGGTGGGCATGCAGATTGCTGACAAGGGCTATTGGCTCTGGCAAACGACATGGCGAGGCGACACCGGCTACGCGCTGGGCTACCAGTGGGGAAACCGCGATGCGACCCGTTTTTATCGCACAACCGACGGCAATCAGTACACACTTCATGTTGATCACCTCCGGCCGCCGGGCGATCGCAGCAACGAACACGCAATGTTCTTCGATGCCGAGGGCCGCGCCCATATGCTACTGCGCCGTGACAATGCGCAATCGAAAACCGGCGGCTACGCCTTGCTTGGCCAAGCGGAACCGCCCTACACCGACTGGGAGTGGCGCCGGCTCAACATCACGCTTGGCGGCCCGTCGATGATTCAGTTGCCGGACGGACGCGTTCTCGCCTGTGTCCGCCGCTATGCGGACGAGAATCATCGTAACTGGGGTTCGCAGTGGACCGAACTGGGCTGGATCAACATTCAAACCGCCAAATACACCCCGGCGGCCAAGCTGCCGAGCGGCGGCGATTCCAGTTACGCGGGCTTGCTTTGGCATAACGGGCTGCTCTGGATCAGCTATTACAGCAGTCACTCGGGAAAAACCTCCATCTATTTGGCCAAGGCCGAAATATCCGGTTTGAAGTAATTTCAGACTCCGGCCACTCTTGTAAAAAAAGGTATTCGAGGCTAATTATGCCGCGTGGACAGCACTCAAACCTTGATCGCATCGGCGTTCGTACTGGCTCTTGCGCACTCGGCCGTTTCCGCTGCCGAGACGCCCGTGGATTTTTCGCGGGAAATCCTCCCCATCCTGTCGAATAAATGTTTCATCTGCCACGGGCCGGACTCGAGGAAGGAGGATCTGCTGCGGCTCGACTCGTTCGAGGGCGCAACGAGCGATCTCGGCGGCTACAGGGCAGTCGATCCCGGTGACTTGGCCAAGAGCGAAATCATCGCCCGCATCCACGACGCGGACGACCCCATGCCGCCGGAGGATGCCGAGAAACATCTCACCGCCGCCGAGCGGGCGCTGCTCAAGCGCTGGGTGTTGCAGGGCGGCGGCTACACCGAGCACTGGGCGTTCGTGCCGCCAACCAGGCCAACGCCGCCCAGCCAGGATCACCCCATCGATGCGTTCATCGAGAATCAATTCACCGGCGACATCGACTTCGCCGCCGAGGCGGACAAGCCGACGCTCGCCCGCCGGCTCGCGCTCGTGCTGACCGGCCTGCCGCCGTCGCCGGAGTTACTCCAGTCGTTTTTGGACGACGGCAGCTCGAACGCCTACGATCAGTTGGTCGAGCGGCTTCTCGCCGATCCGCGTTACGGCGAGCACCAGGCGCGCTACTGGCTCGACGCCGTGCGCTACGGCGACACGCACGGGCTGCACCTCGACAACAAACGCGGCATCTATCCGTACCGCGACTGGGTCGTGCGCTCTCTCAACCGCAACCAGCCACTCGACGAGTTCATCGAGTGGC
>ENA-OREN01002481-OREN01002481.1-marine-metagenome-genome-assembly--contig:-NODE-2481-length-18737-cov-2.952304_pt1 | contig 18737 bp, 21 predicted proteins | sample MGYA00248624_ERZ508555 | MGnify/ENA primary metagenome ERZ508555 (study PRJEB26222, sample SAMN06267773) | marine metagenome | isolation source: Saanich Inlet, British Columbia, Canada | place...
AGAAGTCGTAGGCCAGCGGATCTTGCGTCGCCACCATCCTGCCAGCCACCTTGGCCAAGGCGGTGGCGGTGGCGGTCTCGGCCATGAGCTTGGCGCTGATCTGGTCGGACACCACCGTCACCGAGGCACGCTCCCGGCTGCTGATGCCGAGGAACACCACCGTCATGGCCGTCACCATCCCCAGCATGATCAGGGTGATGACCAGCGCCGCGCCTTGTTGTGTCCTGAAACGATTCACTTCGTGTCTCTGATGGGAACCCGCTGCCGGAACAGGGTCACCTTGCCAATCTGCCGACCAAGGAAGTCGGCCCGCACCCTCTTAGGCTCCGGTGGCAGTGACCGAACCTGCTTGAGCACCCGGGGTGCAATCACCGCCATTTCCACATCAAAATAACTCGGCAACGCCCCGTAAAACTGGGCTTGGCTCTGATCGTAGCGATCCCTCTGAGCGTAGGGATCCTGCATCAGCGTCCCGTCCACGGGCCGGTTGGTGTTCATTTGGAACAGCGCTTGGCCAGCCGCGCCGCGCCGATCGAAGTTCAGGCCAAGCGGATCGTAAAATATTGTGTCGTGGCTAAGCTGACGCCCCAACTGGTCATACGGCGTGATACGCAGGTGGATCACCCCGTCGGTGATCGGCTCAAACGCTTCGGCGGAAGTATTGGCGACCGGCTCGAAGTAAAAACGGTTGAAAATCTCGGTCTTGTTGAGCAGCGCTTGGCCAGGCGCGGTGACTCGCAGCGTGCCGTTGGTGCGGTACCGGGCGAGCGTGCCGACGCCACTGTCCACATCGATCACCCGGTAACTGGTGACATGGAACCCGGAATCGCCGCGGCTGGTAAAGGTGAAGTCCTGCAGGATGTTCGTCCGAAAACCCTGCTTGATAGCCCAGGGATCTTCCACCGGCGGCATGGCATCGGACTGGTACGCCATCCGTAACGCAACGCTTTCACTCGGCGTGACGCGTGAAAAGAAACTCTTGCTGCCGGAGTAAATGAGCTTCGTCTGCAAATCGGTGATGGCCGGGTAACCGCTGACCTCCATTTGCGACAGCTCGCGGACGATCATCTCCATCGCGGCGCGCCCGCCCTCGTTCACGTCCACCTGGGAGGCATTCTTGCGCAGGGCCATTTGCGTCTGGTTGAACAATGCATAAAGCACGTAGATGACGAGCGTCATCACTGACACGGCCACCAGCAGCTCCAGGATGGTGAAGGCCCGGCGGCGGCTGGCCCGCAAGCGGGCGTTGTCGTGTCTGCTGTTCATTGACCTCGGGCGACCCTGGGGACGCTGAACTTGTTCGGCTCAAAAAAGAAAAACGGCGAAGTGACATCCTCCTGAAACTGGCCCGTCGCCGTGTCCACCGGGTTGAGCAGGTTCAGGTTGCGATTGACCAGGCGGCCCGCAACGACGGTGCGGAAAACCTTTTTGTTCGGCCCTGGCCGCTCCTCGTCACCAAATTTGTATTCCGGCCACTGGAAGGTCAGCTTGATCTCGTAAAAATTCAGCTTGCTGAACCGGTTCGCATCAAGTTCGAGCTTGTCACCGATGTTGTCCCACACCCGGCCGGTGAGATCCCCCCAGTCCCCCGACGTGCGGATCGGCCTCACCTCGGAAGTCAGTCGATAGGAAAAAGCCATCTCCTTGGCGGCTTCGCCCTTGTCCACCGCGCTGCCGCTAATCGCGCGAACCTTGGCCCGAATCAGGTTGTACTCGCCTGATCCGGTATCCACCTGCGGCCAGTTCCTGACCGTAACCGGCCCCACCAAGTCGGCCTGCACCGGCATGCTCAACAACCCGACAATCGCCGCCCCCTTCACGCCCCTTGGCAACTCCATGTGACCGGCTCCCGCCCCAGCCGGCACCGGCTCCCATCGATAGACCTGTGAGTTGGAATTTCGTATCTCAATAAAAGTAACATGGTCAGCCAGGTCGTTCATGCCCGTGGCGCCGCTCCGGATCGCCTCCATCCAGTACATGCCGTCCTGGTTGATGATGGTTTCCTCGCGATTGTCCTTTTGCACGTTGATGCCGATCGGCAGCACGCCGATGATGGCAACCAGCGCGAAGGCAATGATGCCCAGGCAGATCGCCAGCTCAACCATTGTGAACCCGCCCCGGCCCCGGAGATATGCCGCTTTGTTGTTCCGCAGTTTCATTTCTAATCGATCGTCGCCGCCGCCGCTGTCTCCACCCGGGCGCGACCGGTGATGTGGTTGATCACGATCTTGGAGTGGTACCGGTTTTTGCGTCTGAACTGATCCCAAGTCATCCGCTGTTTCTCCGCCGGTGGGATGTCATTCCAAAGTTCAATAAGTCGCGCCTCGTCAAATCCAAACCCGCCGGTTGCCAGCACATCCGGCCAGCCGGGCCGGTAGTTGCCAAAACGATCCCGATCATGAAACACACTGCCCTCGACGAACGGGATGATTTCGTTCCGACCCGCCGGCACGAGCTTGCCGAAACCGTTGCGCTTGACCAGTTGCCCGCGGGAATTGAAGGCCACATGCGGCAGCCGCGCCGGGCTGCTGTCCGCCAGCGGAAACGGGATCAGCGGCATCTGCGGCGCGTGGCCGAAAAAATGATCCTTCTGGAAGCCGTCGGTGTATTCATCGCCTCGCCTGTACTCATTCTCCCCCTTGCGCCACGCCATGAATTTGTAGGGCGCGATGAGCATCCCGGCGGGCAGTCTTTTCCACTCGGTGAGGTAGTTGGGGTGGCTCTGCCCGGGCTGGTCGCCGACCGAGCGCATCGACATGATGGCGTAGCCGCTGAACTGCTTCTCCAGCATGTTGGTCAGCGAGAGTAATCGGGGATCCTTCTTTCGCGGTGGCAACATCTCGCTGTCCACATTTTTGATGATGTCCCAGATGTTCGTGGGGGTGAAAACGACGTACACGGTTGAGCGATTGCGAAGCGCGACCTGCCGGGCGAACCTCAAGTCCTCCACCAACTGGCGCGTCGCTCCCTTGTTGGTGGCACTGCGCCCAAGCCCCTTCATCGCCGGCAGAGTGATGCTGACGAGCACGGCGATGATCCCGGTAACCACCAGCAACTCAAGCAGCGTGAACGCGCCTTGGCCAAGCGCTTCAAGCCGTCGTCGGTTGGTATTTAATTTTTTCATGCCCTGGCCAAGCACACTCCCGGCTTACTGCCAACTCAAGATGTTGTCCTTATTGCTGCCCTGGATCGCATTAGGTATCCGTCCATCGGGGAGTTTCGCCCCAGCATCTCCATCGGGACCGAGGGACCAGACCATCACCGGCGTGTTGGCTTGATAACCGGCATTGACCTTGGTCAAGCCCGTCAAACCGGCGTTCCTGTCATCGCGGGACACAGCGCCTTTGCCATAAAATGCGTCGATCGTTTTGCCGTCATAGTTCGCGTCCACTGTGACGATGTAAGGGCTGCCCCACGGGTCGCGGAACACACCGTCGGTGCCCACCCCACCCTGAGTCGTCGAGGTCACGTCCTTCGCGTTGAGAAAACTAATTTTCTTCGGATTCATCTTGTTGTTCCGGTTCGAGGTCCATCGATCGTTGCGGAATCTTTCCTGCGCCCGCAGGATCGCCACCAACTCCGCGTTGCTCACCTGCACCCGACCCTTGGTCGCTATATTCGGCAGCGCTTCCCCCTTGGGATTGGTCAGGAGCCTGGCCGAGCTGCCGGCCATGTGCATGGTGCCGAAGGTGTAATCCGGAGTTTTTAACTGCTTAGTAATCTGTGTCGGGATCGGGAAGCGACTGTACTCCGCCTCGTACGCCCGCACCGCCCCGGAGATATTCTGCATCTCACTCTTGGCCTGCGCCTTCTTGGCCGAGTCCTTGGCCTTGCCCAACGCCGGTAAAATCATCCCCGCCAAGATCGCGATGATGCCGATCACCACCAGCAACTCGACCAACGTGAAACCACGCTTGGCCGCTGCGGTGTTGGATTTTTTTGTCTTCGTTTTCATATTCGTTTGTTGTTTGAAATCGGTTAGCGATTTTTCTTTTTATAGTATCTAGAAAGCTGCTCCCGGGGGAAGGTTTCTTTGCGCCAATTGCTAATGACTAGCACCTCGTCGCCCACTACGATCTCGGCCCACAAGTCGTACTTGCCGATGTTGTGCACCACCGACTGGCCGGCCACGTAGCGCCACGGGTTGATGCCCCTCGCCACTTTGCCGTGATGCCGGACGGGGTGGTCATCACGGTCCAGCGGCCACGGCACCGGTGCGCAGAGGACATGCACATCATCCGCATGATGCTCATGATGGCCAAGACTAACTTCGTCGTCACCGCGTTCCTCGCTGATATGCCCGACGGTCTTTGCCGTGGGCTCGTAGAATTTTTTAAGCTCCCTCTCCGTTCGGGCGGTGTTGATGAATCCTTCCACCCCGAAATGTTCCTTGATCGTCTGCAACTCCATCACCGCGCCCACCTGGGGATCGCGGAAGGTTTTTCGTGTGGGACTGTACAGGCAGCCGGTCAACTCGTAGTACAGCGAGTTCAGCGCCGGGTCTTTTGGATTGTCCGGCGGGTAGTGGCCGAACTTGGCCTTGTACGACTCGATGGCCGTCCCGATCGCTGTCAGTTCCGCCCGGGTGCGGGACTCACGCATCTTGCGGCCAGCGGTGCCGCTCAACCCCACCACCAGCGACGCCAGAATGCCGATGATCACGATGACCACCAGCAACTCAACCAGCGTGAACCCGCGACAGCTTCCGCTCTTCCTCGTCAAATGCTTCATTGGTCTTTTGTCTCCTGTTCCATTCGCTCGCTCAACCACTGCTTGATCATGCTTTGATAGCCCAGGTAGCGCGACCGCGCCAGACGCTTGATCTTGGACAACATCCGCGGATCCATCCGCAACGAGATGGTGATCGACTCGATCCCCTCCCCGCTCTGCGCCAGCGCCAGTTCCATCAATCGTGGCGCAACGCCGGTGTTCGCCCAGTAGGCGGCTTCCGCATCTTCGCCGTCGAACTGCGGCACTTGTTCCCAATCGCTGATCTGGTTCATTCCGGTTTTGTTTCATGCGTCGCCTCATGCCTCAACCAATCTTTTTGTTCATTTTTCGCTGATAGAAAAAGGTTTCATCCTCCGTGAAGCCTCGAGCCATCACCACGCGAATCTGTTTGCCGTTGGTTCGGTAAACGCTGAAAATCCCGTAACCCGACGACGCCATGCCAAGGTTGAAATATCGCGACTCACCGGCGTATCGGGGTGAGTCTGGCAAAAGCTTGCAGGAAAACGGATCTTCAAAGGACTCCTCCACATCCTTCGGAGCTAATCCTTCCCACTCAAACGGCATGTTAACCCAGTCGAATTCCATCTCCGCTGACCAGAAAGTACGCCTTGAACATACATTGTCAATACATTGTCAGTACATTTTTGAAAAAAGTTTCTGAGAGCTGTCTCGGCGAAAAACTCAATGTTTCCGGCTGTTTTCGCTGCTCTGGGCGGTTTCGGTTGACTCATCCCCGCCGCGCCTCGACCATTCGCAAGCCAAGCCAAGCGCTTGGCCCGTGATGCGCCTCTCTCATTTCTTCACTTACTACCGATCCTTGGGCGGCGTGCAGTCTATCCTCAAGCGGCATCACGCCTCGGACGCCAAGCGGGGCCACGCACCCGGTTTCGTGTTCGCATTTGAGTCGGACGATTTCGACGAACCCGACATCACCGGGCTTGGCTTCGGCGGCGGCCACTCCATCCACTCGATGCGCGCCACGTTCGCCAACCACTCCCGCCGCTTCACCGACTCGGTGGCAATCTGTCATAATATGTGGGGTCTGCAATTCCTCGCAGACCTCATGCCGGCCCAGCGGCGGGTCGGACTACTGCACTCGGACTGGCCCGAACTGCGACCCCACCTCGAATCCCAGCGCGGCCTGCTCGACGGCGTGCTGTGCGTGAGCAACGCACTGGTCGATCTCGTGTCCGGCTGTCTGCCGGACTTGGCCAAGGCCAACCGCGTCCAGTTGATCCCCTACCCGATCGACGGCTTGGCGGCGATGCCGGAGCGCACGCCCTTGGCCAAGCGCACTGTGGTGATCGGCTGGGTCGGCCGAATGCAGACGGAGCAAAAACGGGTCGAGCGATTGCCCTCGCTGGTCAAGGCGCTCGAGTCAACTGGCATCGACTTTCGATTCGAGTTGCTCGGCGACGGCCCGAGACAAACTTGGCTCGAGCAGCAGTTGCCAAACGGCCGCACGATTTTTCACGGCCGCAAGTCGGGCGACGATTACGCGTCAGTCTTGCGCGGGTGGGACTTCATCACAAGCGTCAGTGACTACGAGGGATTGCCCATCTCGATGCTCGAGGCGTTCAGTGCCGGGGTGCTGCCGCTCTGCCCGGCGATCGGCAGCGGCGGCGACGAGTACTCGGCCAAGCTAGGCGACGAGTTTGTCTGGGACGCCTTCGACTTTGGCCAAGCGGCGGACAAGCTCAAGTCCATCCTGGCCAAGCCGGAATCCGCACTTGGCCAGGCGCGAGCCAAGGCCCGCGCACTCACGGAGCGCCACAGCGAAGCCGGGTACTTCCGAACGTTCGACGAGTTTGTGCAGCGCATTGCCGACGAGCCGCGCGCGGCGGCGGCGCGCCTGAGCAAGCGGCCGTTTTACTTTTCTGACCGGCTGCCCTTTGGTCTAATGACGCGCCTTTGGCCAAGCGGCTGCACGCGACGCAATGAATAACCAACCACAGCAGACTGATGCGGCGGTGGAGAGGGAGTTTCTCCACCCCTCAAAGCGCCGACCGCACTACCTCGAGCGGGTGAGTATCGTGCAGGCGCTCAGGGAGTTGCGCCACCGCGTGAAACCTGGGCGGCTGCTCGATGTCGGCTGCGGAATGAAGCCTTACGAGAGCCTGTTGACTCAACGCGGTAGTTGCTATTATGGCACCGACTGGCCCGTGACGATGGAGGGCTCGTACGGCGACTTGACCCGCGCCGATTTTTTCTCGGACAGCATGGTGCTGCCGTTCCGCGAGGGGACATTCGACACGGTCATCAGCACACAGATGCTCGAGCACGTGCGACAGCCGGAGATCGTCATACCGGAGATGGCTCGCGTCCTGAAGCCAGACGGCATCCTGTTACTCTCCGCCCCCATGACGTGGCCGCTGCACGAGGAGCCATACGATTATTATCGGTACACCCTTCACGGCCTGCGGCATTTGCTGAAGGAAGCCGACTTCGAGATTCTCGACGAGATCCGGCGGGGCAATAACTGGACGACGATGGCGCAAATGTTTCTCGACACGCAACTCGGCAACCTTGGTCAACGGTTGCCGGAAAGGATTTATTCGACGCTTGTGAGCCTCGCGATCAACCACGCCTGCTCTGCGATCAACCTCTTCAAGCCAGTGCGCCGCCTCTGCCTTGGTTGGGTGGTTGCGGCAAGAAAAATGTCCGCCGGGGAGGCTCTCCCAGCGGACATGAAAAGCGTTGTGTGACGACGAGCCGACTAGCCCTGGTAAACGCCGGTCTTCCAGTTTTTCCCGCCCATGGTCCGTTCGATGGACTTCAGGTTACTGCGGCGGCGAGTCAGCGCATTGTTCACCTCGCGCGATGCCATGGTCCAGTTGATCTTATGCAGGCTCTCCACGAAACGTTTCTTGTCCTTGAACTGGGAGGTGGCGCTGCGCAGCGAATAGCCGTTGGCCTTCAGCCGGACAATCGACATCTTGCGCAGCATCGTCAGCGGCTGCCTTGGCTTGCCCAGCGCCGGCTTGCGCAGGAGCCTGCCGTTCTTTTCCTGGGTGTCGAGCCAGCCGCCAAACTGGTCCATCAGCTCCTCACGCGGCTGGGACCAATCGACCAGGAAGCTGTGTGATTCCTCAAACGGCATCGCCTTGCCGCTGGCCTTGCCCAGTTCGACAACGCCCGAGGCACTGCCCTTTTGGCTCTTGCCACCGGCGGCCAAGGCCTTGCGGCACTCGGCAGATTTCAGAAAGGGCTCCTTGCCGCTTCCAAGTTCACGATCCAGTTCCCATTGCATGGCCCGATGGACCAAGGTGCGGGGTGCTTTTTCCAAAACGGAAAAATCCCATTCTTCACTTGCGAGTTCTTTTTTCTTACTCATTGCTCATTGCTCAGTTTTATTTAAAACTTATTTCCATGGTTACAATAACCACTTCAAATAATATTAGGGCTTTGATTATTTTTCAATTACCAACATACGCCCCAAAAGGAAAAGTAACACCATTCCGTCATTATACAAATACTTTTTTCAATTATCTCACTTAATAATCTCCGCTTGATTCCCCGAGCACTTGGCATTAACCATTCTGGCCGCCGATTCGGCGAATGGAAGAAATGAACCTTCACGAATACCAAGCCAAGCAATTGCTCGCGAGCCACGGGGTCGAAGTCCCTGGGGGTCAACCCTGTACGACAGCCGACGAGGCGCGCAATATCGCCGAGGGCCTCTTCGCCGCCGGCCAGGAAATGGTCGTACTCAAGATCCAGATTCACTCCGGCGGCCGTGGCAAGGGCGTGTTCAAGGACGGCTTCAAGGGCGGTGTGCACCTCTGCAAGTCGGCCGACGACGTCCACGAAAAAGCCAAGGCCATGCTCGGCAACACCATCGTCACCAAGCAAACCGGCGAGGCCGGACGCCAAGTCCACACCCTGCTCGTCGCCAGCGGCGAAAAAATTGTCGACGAATTTTACCTCGCCGTGCTGCTCGACCGCGAAACCTCTCAGCCACTCATCATGGCCAGCCGCGAGGGCGGCGTCGATATCGAGGAGGTCGCCGAGACCAACCCCGACGCTATCGTCAAGCTGAACGTCGATCCACTGCTTGGCCTGCAGCCGTACCAAGCCCGCAACTTGGCCAAGGCGCTTGGCCTGAGCGGCAAGCTCATCCACCACGGGGCCAAACTCATCGCCGGCGTTTACAAAACGTGGTGGGAGTGCGACGCCTCAATGGTCGAGATCAACCCGCTCTGCATCGTCGAGAACGCGGACGGCTCTCAAAAAATCGCCGCCGTCGACGCCAAGATTTCCGTCGATGCCAACGCGCTATACCGGCACAAGGACATCGCCGAGATGCGCGACCTCAACGAGGAAGCTGAACTTGAGGTCGAGGCGAGCAAGTATGACCTCAACTACATTAAACTCGACGGCTCCGTCGCCTGCCTCGTCAACGGCGCCGGCTTGGCCATGGCCACGATGGACGCCATCAAGCATTACGGTGGCGACCCGGCGAACTTCCTCGACGTCGGCGGCAGCGCATCGACCGAGCAAGTGACGGCGGCGTTTCAGATCGTGCTAAAAGATCCCAATGTCAAGGCGATCCTCGTCAACATCTTCGGTGGCATCATGAACTGCAACACCATCGCTGAAGGCGTCGTCGCCGCCGCCGAGGCCACCCATCTCAAGTTGCCGCTCGTCGTCCGACTCGAGGGCAACAACGTCGCCGCCGGCCGCAAAACCCTCGCCGACTCAGGCCTCACTCTTATCGGCGCAGACAGCATGGCCGAGGCCGCCCAAAAAGTCGTCGCCGAGGCCGCCGCATAGTCCCAACCCCGATTTCACAACAGCATGGCAATACTCGTCAAACCAGACACCAAACTCCTCGTCCAAGGAATCACCGGCAGCTTCGGCGCTCGGCACACCCAGCTCAGCATCGAGTACGGCACCCAAGTTGTCGCCGGTGTCACCCCCGGAAAAGCCGGCCAGAAATTTCAGGACACCGTCCCGATCTTCGACGGCGTCGCCGAGGCCGCCCGCGAAACCGGCGCCACCGCCTCCGCTATTTTTGTTCCGCCACCTTTCGCCGCCGACGCCATCCTCGAGGCGGTCGATGCCGGTCTCGAGTTGGTCGTCGCCATCACCGAAGGCATCCCCGTGCGCGACATGATCGAGGTCAAGGCCGCGATCAACGGATCGGCAACCCGGCTCATCGGCCCGAACTGTCCCGGCGTCGTCACCCCCGGCACCGACAAAGATTCCCACGGCGGCTGCCGCATCGGCATCGCCCCCGGCTACATCCACAAAGCGGGCGACATCGGCGTCATCAGCCGCAGTGGCACACTCACCTATGAGGCGGTGTGGCAGCTCACCTGCAACGGCCTGGGCCAATCGACCTGTGTCGGCATCGGCGGCGACCCCGTCCCCGGCAGCACGCACCTCGACATCATCAAGCTCTTCAACGACGACCCCGACACGCGGGGCATCATCATGATCGGTGAGATCGGCGGCTCCGCCGAGGAGGAAGCCGCCGCGTGGATCAAGGAAAACTGCAAAAAACCGGTCGCCGGATTCATCGCCGGTACGACCGCCCCGCCGGGCCGCCGCATGGGCCACGCCGGAGCCATTATCAGCGGAGGCAAAGGCACCGCCGAAGCCAAGATCGCAGCGATGGAGGACGCCGGAATCAGCGTCGCCGAGACCCCCTCCCAAATGGCCGAGGCGCTGATCAAAATCCTCTAAAGACCAAGCACTCAGGCGGACTTGGCCAGTTCTTCCTCAAAGTCGACGATTTCTTTGATCTGGGTGAGGAACCAGCGGTCGATTTTTGTGAGGTCGAATATCTCGTCGATGGTGAAACCGGCGCGCAGCGCGTGCCGCAGGAAGAACACCCGCTCGGCGTTCGGAACGCTGAGTTTTTGCGTGATGACTTCGCGCGGCAGGATGTCGCGGTCGCCGTACACGTCCTGGCCGATTCGCCACGGTTTGCCGTCGCCACCCAAACCGGATCGCCCGACCTCGAGCGAGCGCAGCGCCTTTTGCAGCGACTCCTTGAATGTGCGACCGATGGCCATCGCCTCGCCGACCGATTTCATCTGCGTGTTCAGCGTCGGATCGGCGTTGGGGAATTTCTCGAACGCGAACCGCGGCACCTTGACGACGACGTAGTCGATGGTCGGCTCGAAGCAGGCCGGCGTCTCGCGGGTGATGTCGTTGCGAATCTCCTCGAGCAGATAACCGACGGCGAGCTTGGCCGCGAACTTGGCGATCGGGAAGCCAGTCGCCTTCGAGGCCAGTGCCGACGAGCGTGACACGCGTGGGTTCATCTCGATGATCGTCAACCGACCGTTGTCCGGGTTGACCGCAAACTGGATGTTCGAACCGCCGGTCTCGACACCGATCTCGCGGATCACCGCAAACGACGCGTCGCGCATGATTTGGTACTCCTTGTCAGTGAGCGTCTGCGTCGGGGCCACAGTGATCGAGTCGCCGGTGTGCACGCCCATCGGATCGAAGTTTTCGATCGAGCAGATGATCACGCAGTTGTCGGCTCGGTCACGCATGACCTCCATCTCGAATTCCTTCCAGCCAAGCAGCGACTCCTCGACGAGCACCTCGGTGACCGGGGACAAGTCGAGGCCGTGCTTGATCATTTCCTCGAACTCGTCGCGATTGTACGCGATACCGCCGCCGGTGCCGCCGAGCGTGTAGGCCGGCCGGATGATGAGCGGGAATTTCCCGATGTTCCCGGCGATCTCCAGCGCCTCCTTGAGCGTGTGCGCCACGCCGCTGGACGGCACGTCGAGGCCGATCCGGATCATAGCGTCCTTGAAAAGCTGGCGGTCCTCACCGCGCTCGATCGCCTCGGCGTTGGCCCCGACCATCTCGATGTCCAAGCGCTCGAGCACACCGCTGCGGTGCAACGACATTGCGGTGTTTAGCGCAGTCTGCCCGCCGAGCGTCGGCAGCAGAACAAGCTTCCCGCCCGCTCCGCTCTGCTCAATCGTTTCCAGCTCACGGACGATGATTTTCTCGACGCACTCCGGCGTGATCGGCTCGATGTAAGTGCGATCGGCGAACTCCGGGTCGGTCATGATGGTGGCCGGGTTGGAGTTGACGAGCACGACGCGGTAGCCCTCCTCCTTGAGGGCCTTGCACGCCTGCGTGCCGGAGTAGTCGAATTCGCAGGCCTGCCCGATGATAATCGGGCCGGCGCCGATGATTAAAACTGTGTTAATGTCAGTGCGCTTCGGCATCCAAGTGGCGGCAACGTAAACCAAGCCGCGCCCGACGTCGAATCTTCACACAAATTACCCGGTCAGGCAGTTTTACGGAGTGATTGGCCGAGCAGGAAACCCAGCCATGTGCCGAGCAGGCACAGCGCGACCGACAGCACCATATTCCCACCGGCCTTGAGCCAGGCCTGTTGGTGCATCAACTCAAGCGTCTGCAGGCTGAAGGTGGAAAACGTCGTGAAGCCGCCGCAGAAACCGACCATCAAAAACAACCCCGCCGGCCGACTCCTTTGATCCGCATCGAACAAACCGGCGCAAATGCCGATGACCAGCGAGCCGAGCACGTTGGCCAGCAGCGTGCCGTATGGGAAGGCGTCGAACCGCGCCAGCGCCTGGCCAAGGCCAAACCGCCCCACGCTGCCGAGCGCACCACCCAATGCCACCATCAACCAAGTCATCGCTCCGCTGACTATATCAACTGCTCCCGCAGAAGCATCTCCCGAATTTCGTCCGCGCTCGAGCCGAGCTTTGCCCCCGCCGCGAACAGGTCGTTGGCCACGGCCGGATACCAGTTGTGCTTGGCCGGATCGGCCAGCCCGGCGACATTAAACGGCTCGATGATCTCGCCGATGCGCGCCAGCGTCTCGTCGCGCTTGGCCAAGCCGACAACCGACTCGCAAATTTCTCGCGTTGCCGGGCCAAACTCCGGGTGCTCGCACAGCAAAAACGACTCGGCCAACTCCGGCTTGCCCAAGCGATGCGCCGTCTCCGAAAAACTCACCGCCGCGAAGTAAACCTGCGTGAGCGCCGTAAACAATTCGAAGTCGCGCATGCTCGCGTACAGCGCGCCGACCAGCCGCGAGACTTGGTCAAGCTCGGCCACTGTTCGACGCTCGTACTCGGCCCTGTCGATCTCGCCGCCGAGCAGCTTGGCCAAGCGCTGGATGCCGAGCAGCGTCAGCGGGAAACCGGTTGACAACAGCGGATCCACAAACCCCGACGACGACGGCAACAGCGCCCAGCGCTCGCCGGTGATTTGCCCGCTGCAAAACGACAACTCCGGCGCGAACACAAACCCACCCACCGGCTCGGCGGCGGCGAACTGTTTGGCCAAAGACGGCAGCTTGGCCAACAGTCTTTGCCAGCCGGGCGCACCCTCAGCCAAGCCCAACTCGACGGCGCGCTCGCCCGTTGCCGCGACCCCCGCGCTGGTGATGCCGTTGTTGAATTTCAGCACCCAAACCCAGCCGCTGTCGAACACGTGATGCACCGCCGCCGACTCCACCGGATACGGCGCGCCCTCCTCGCTTGGCCAAGCGCCGACGTTTTTGAAATGCGCGAACAATCCGCTCGTCGCCGGTACCAGCGGCAACTCGCGGTTAGCCAAGCCAAGCGTGCGGTGCAGCCAACCGCGCGGCCCGGTAGCATCGATCACGAAGCCGGCGTGAAACCGCACCGGCCCGCCGTTTCGCCGTCCGCCAAGCGTCACGCCGTCCGGTTGCTCGTCGAAATCTGTCAACTCGGTTTGGTCGAAATACTCGACGCCGAGCCGCTGTGCCTCGTTGACCAAGTGGTGATCGAAGTCGGCGCGAAACCAGTGCGTGTCAGCGACCTCGTCGCGCGGGCTGGCAGCAACGAGGAGTTGGTTTCGCCGCTGCTCATCGTCCCTGAACGACTGGCCAAGCGTGTGGTGAAAAAAGGAAAACCCGCGCTTGAGGCCGCAGCCGATTCCCGGGTGTTCGCGCTGCCACTCACCCCAGCGGCGGAACGGCAAAAGCTGCGGCAAGTCGTGTTCCTCGGCGAGTTGCTGCAACAGCAAATTGGCCAACGGCGTGGACGACTCGCCGATCGCGAAGCGCGGATGCGTGCCACGCTCGACCAGCACGACCGAGCGCCCCAGCCGCCGCGCCACCATCGCCATCAGCGCCCCGCCAAAACCGCCCCCCACAACCGCTATGTCCGCTTTGTGTTCCACTCCGTTGGGCCAAGTTAGCAGAAAGCCAAGGCGGCTCCAAAGTGAATGCTCGTTGCGCTTGGGCGGGCGGGGCTATAGCGTCGGCGGCCGCATGATTAAACTGACTCGCACCGTTTTTTTCGTCACCGTTTTTTTGTTCGCGCTCGGGCTTGGCCAAACGGCCGGGGCAGAGGCCAATCGCAACGTGAAACTGCGCGGCGGGCTGCAGAACTCGCGCATCCAGTTTGAGCAGAAAAAGACCGGGCGCGTCGCGTTCATCGGCGGGTCGATCACGCAGATGGACGGCTACCGGCCGATGGTCAGCGACTGGCTGCAGGCGCGGTTCCCCGGGACGAAGTTCGAGTTCATCAACGCCGGGATCTCTTCGACCGACTCGCAGACGGGGGCGTTCCGGCTCGGCGACCATGTGCTGGCCAAGGGGCGGATCGACCTGTTGTTCGTAGAATTCGCAGTGAACGACGATCAGGACGCACGCCACTCTCGGCGCGGCTGCATCCTCGGCATGGAGGGCATCATCCGGCAGATGCGGCTCCGGCAGTCGTTGTGCGACCTGGTGGTGACTCATTTCGTCAACCCGCCGATGCTTGAGCAAATTCAGTCCGGCCAAGTGCCGCCGTCGATCGAAGCGCACGAGGATGTGCTGCGGCATTACAACGTGTCGTCGGTGTATCTGGCGCGCGAGGTGGCCGACCGCATCGCCACAGGCAAGCTGACGTGGGCGCAGTACGGCGGCACGCACCCGAAGCCGGCCGGCAACGCGGTGGCGGCCGGGTTGATCGACGAGTTGTTGAGTCGCCGCTGGGCCAAGCCGCTGCCGGCGGGCGCGGCCAAGGGCGCGATGCTGCTCCCGGCCAAGCCGCTCGACGCGGCCAGTTTTTTCAACGGCCGGTTCCTGTCGCCCGGCTTGGCCAAGCGCGGCGACGGCTGGGCTTGGCACGTGCCGGAGTGGAAGGAAATCCCGGGGAGTTTCAGGGAAACCTTTGCCGGGCTGAAGCTGCTCTGCGGCGGGCGAGCGAGCGGCGAGGTGTCGTTTGAGTTTGAGGGCCGAGCGGTAGGGGCTTACGTGCTGGCCGGGCCGGACGCCGGGGTGCTGGAGGTGAGCGTCGACGGAGGGGAATACAGGCCAACGAACTTGTACCACCGCCACAGCCGGGGGCTGCATTATCCGCGCACGGTGATATTTGCGACCGACCTCGCGGCGGGCAAACACGCGATCCGGCTGCGACTGGCCAAGCCGCCCGGCGACGGGGCCAAGAGTACTGCGGCGCGGATCCTGCAATTTGTGGTCAATTGACAGGGCTGATTTTTCGCTCATTTCGCTTGCAGCACCCAGATCGGAGTGCCAAGTTTGGCCCGTGAAACTATTGTCCAAGGCCAAAACGAAGCGTGCCTTCACGCTGATTGAGCTGCTGGTCGTGATAGCGATCATTGCCATCCTCGCGGCACTGTTGCTGCCCGCCCTCGGCAAAGCAAAGCAGACCGCCACCGGCATCGTGTGCATGAACAACAACCGACAGTTGATGCTCGCGTGGAACTTGTTCGCCACCGACAACGAGGGACGAATCCCGTACGCCAGCGCTTATTATCAGGAACCGACCGCGAAGTTTTCGTGGGCGGTTGGAGGCGCGCCCGTTAATTCGAGTGAGAATTACATCAGCAAGGGAGTAATCTACAAATACGCCGGGAACTCGGACGACGTCTTTCGATGCCCGGCCGATACCTCGATGGTCAAGGGCGCCAATGGCAATCTGGTTAAGCGCGACCGCAGCTACAGCATGAACATCTTCATGGGCGGCTGGTCCGGGTGGGCATTTTGGGGAGATCAGCAGTGGGAAGTTTATCACGCGCTTGATGATATCGAAGATCCTTCCGGACGATTCGTATTGCTGGACATGCGGCCCAACAGCATCAATGCCGGCAATTATCGGGTGGACATGTCCGGCTGGCCAAACCAGCCACAATTGCACCGGTTCTGGCAGGACTACCCCGGTGTGTATCACATCGACGCCACGATGTTTTCGTTCGCCGATGGCCACTGCGAGAAGAGACGCTGGCAGGACGAGCGTACGAAGAATCCCCCAGAGGACGCGGCCGGTAACATCCCGAACCGCAAAATCTCGACGCCGAACAACAAGGACGTTTACTGGATGCAGGAGCGCACGACGCGGAAGGAAAACCCGCAAAAAGAATATACAGGGCCAGCCTACGCCTACACCGCAAAACTGGCCGGCCATCGTTACTGGGGCTACTGGCCGTCTCCCGGGGAATAGCCCGGCGCTTGGCCAAGCGAGGTGTTTGACTTACCATAACAATCAGGCTAATTTAATTTAAAGTGAAAAAGGCATTCACTCTGATTGAACTTCTGGTGGTAATCGCGATCATCGCCATCCTCGCGGCGCTGCTTCTCCCTGCCCTGAGTAAAGCCAAGCAGACTGCCACCGGCATCGCGTGCCTGAATAACAACCGGCAGTTGATGATCGCGTGGAATATGTTTTCCACCGACAACGATGGACGCACCATTTACGCTAGTGCGTGGTACTATCCCGGTTTCGAGTACCCCTCCGGCTTGAAATACGAGCCTACCGCAGATTTTTCCTGGTGCGCCACGCAGTATCAGGCCGATGGGTCGCTAAAGGACTGGCTGGAAATCTCCGCCCTCTTCCCCTACACCGGCAAAAACCGGGATGTGTTCCATTGTCCCGAGGACAAAAATATCGCCTTGGCCAAGGAGAGGGGCTGGCCAGAGCGGGTGCGCTCCTACAGTATGAATATCTACGCTGGCGGCTGGTCGGGCTGGCCGTTTAAAGGCGACCAAATGTGGAAAATCTACCGACAGCAGTCGGACTTCCGCGACCCGGCCAACCGGTTCGTCCTCATGGACATGAACGACAAAAGCATCAACGCCGGCAACTACCGGGTCCATATGGCTGGCTGGCCCAACAACCCGAAGCTATACAGGTTTCAGCAGGATTGGCCCGCCTCGTGGCATAACAACGGCTGTAGTTTTTCCTTCGCCGACGGCCACGCCGAACGCAAAAAATGGCTGCACGACGACACAATAAACATCACCTCAGACCCCCAAGCTCGGAACGTCGTCATAAGCCCCGACAACCCCGACATCGCCTGGATGCAGGATCGAGCAACCCGCCCCAACCCCGGTTGGCAACAACAAAACTGGGTACTACAGTGGACCGGTGCCATGCATCTCAAGCCGTGGCAATGGTGGGGCTACTGGCGTATGCCGGGCGAGGTCCCCGCAGACAGCCTCAGTCCAAAACCCACCTACGCCGACTGACCGGCGGAAGTTATCCTGCTGGACTGGCAACGGTTTTCTGTCAGACTTGTCTCGCCATGACCATTAATCCATTCCATTCGATTGGGTTGAAACTTTCCACGACGCTCGTGGCCGGTTTTCTTTTTTACCATACCGCCGGCGCCGCCGAGCCAAACCAAACTGAGGAGAGTTTCTCCGCTGAAGTCACCAAGACTTTCGCATACAAATACCTCAAGTATCTGCCTGAAGGGTACGACGGCAAAAAGAAATTTCCGCTGCTGCTTTTCCTACATGGCGCAGGTGAGCGGGGGGACAATCTCGACCTTGTTACAGTGCACGGACCACCTAAGCTGATAAAAAAAGGTAAAAAATTTCCATTCGTTGTTATCTCGCCACAATGTCCACGAGATAGCTGGTGGGACGCCCACGCTCTTGCCGGGCTGCTTGATTCTGTCATAACAATGCATGCTATAGACAAGTCACGTATCTATTGCACTGGACTAAGTATGGGCGGTTTTGGAACTTGGGAACTGGGTAGCTTCTACCCTGAACTTTTTGCCGCTTTAGCACCAATTTGTGGTATAGGAAGGTGGCCTGATTCTCGAGGCTACACACCTTTTCTGATGAGCGAAAAACCTGTGTGGGTGTTTCACGGTGCCAAGGACAGCGTCGTCCCGTTGGAAGAATCCCAGCGCATGGTGGACGCCTTGAAGCGGCGCGGTGGCAAGCCAAAGTTCACCATCTACCCCGAGGCCGGCCATGACTCATGGACCAAGTCGTACGACAACCCCAAGCTGTATGAGTGGTTCCTCTCGCACAAAACCGAGTAATGCCTGAACAGGCGCCAAGCACTGCAACTCAGTGAACGCGCTGTTCATCATAGACGGCCTGCCGCTTGAAGATCGCCGGGCCAGGGAGGCGCTGCGCATCGCCGCCGGCACCGGAGTCTGGGGCAAGGTCAGGCCCACCCTCTGTTTCACCCGGGCCAACGACCCGGCGCTTGGCCAAGCGGAAGACGGCGAACTACGCCGCTACATCAGTCTGCTGCGCGAAACCGCGGGCGGCCTGTTCACCCGCGCGCAGGAGGAGCCGGACGGCATCCTTCGCCACACCGACGAGGCCGGCTTGGCCAAGCTCATCGGCGAAGCCGACACGGTGCTGCGTTTTTGAGCTGCCGCCCGGTTCAAGCGGCTTGTGTTCCGCCTCCCCCTTCACTAGCGTCACCGCCGATGACTCTTGAAGACCACGCCGGAGATGTCGTTGGCAAGGCCCGCAAAGGGCTGGGTGTCAGCCCAGGGCAAATCGCCGAGGCAGGCGGTTTCACAGCCGAGGGTTACGGCAGGTTTGAAAAAGACGGCACCTTTCACGAGTTGCCCGACTTCGAGAAAATGGGTGAACTACTCCACCTTGACGCCCACAAGCTCGCCACCATCGCCACCGGGTGGCGTCCCCGCGCCGCCGACCTCGAGGCCAACAAGACCGTCCGGCAAATCACCACCAACGAGGGCATGGAGGTGCACTGCTATCTCGTGTGGGATGCTGCCACCCGCGAGGCGGCATTGTTCGACACCGGCTG
>ENA-OREN01002485-OREN01002485.1-marine-metagenome-genome-assembly--contig:-NODE-2485-length-18713-cov-6.120197_pt1 | contig 18713 bp, 29 predicted proteins | sample MGYA00248624_ERZ508555 | MGnify/ENA primary metagenome ERZ508555 (study PRJEB26222, sample SAMN06267773) | marine metagenome | isolation source: Saanich Inlet, British Columbia, Canada | place...
AACGGCTCTACATTTTCAATTTTATCAGGACCACCAAGGTTAAATAAAATTACTGCTTTTTTCATTTAATAATCTTTCACTGTTTTAACCAAATACTCTACCATATCTGGATTGGTTTCAGGCAACACCCCATGACCCAAATTAAATATATAGGGATGATCTTTAAAGGTGTTTAAATACTTCAAAGTCTCTTTTTTCAAATTTTCTTTATCCGTTAATAAAACTTTAGGATCAAGACCTCCTTGAACTGGTATTTTTATTTCTCTACATATTGAAACAGGATCAACATCATAGTCAATATTAACTGCATCAGGTTTAACAATATCACAATAATTTTTATAATTTTTTATTCCTCTTGGAAAACAAATTACAGGAATATTTAATGATTTAATATAATTCACTAAATTTAGTGTTGGAACATACACATAGTTTGGTAGGTCTTTTTCTTCCAGGAGACCCGCCCAACTGTCAAAAATTTGAATTACAGTTGCACCGTTTTTAATTTGCTGGTCAATATGTAATTTTAAAAACTTTTCTAAAATTATTAAAACCCTATTTATTAAAAATTCATCTTTAAAAAAATCTTTTACTAATTCTTTTTTTGGGGAATGTTTATTAATCATATAAACTAACAATGTCCATGGTGCACCCACAAATCCTATTAAATTTTTATTTTTTATTAAATTGTCTTCGCTAACCTTCTTGATTGATTTATAAACTGGATATAATTTTTCTATAAAATCAATTTCATCAATCTTAGATATTTTTTTTAAATCTAATGAACCCAGTTTTGGACCAAAATTTTTTTCAAATTTTACCTCTTGGTTTAATCCATATGGAATCATTAAAATATCTGAAAAAATTATAGCAGCATCTAGATCGAATCTTTTAAGAGGTTGTAAGGTTATTTCTGAAGATAGGTTTTCATTTAAACATAAATTTATAAAATCTGGATTTAATTTTCTAATTTCTCTAAACTCTGGTAAATATCTACCTGCTTGTCTCATTAACCATATTGGAGAATTATTAGTTTTTTTGTTTATTATGGTTTCTTGGATGGGTGTCATAATAATAAGTAAATATTTAATTATAGTATTAGTTATATAGTATGTGAATAATGGTAATTAATTGTTTTTCAGTTTTTATACATGATTTATCAACAATTAATAATTTATAGAATTAGCACATAGTCTTAAATTTAAGGGTTTATTTAATATTATTAGATAAAATGTATATTATTGCTTAACATGTTTATTAATGTTTATAAAAATGGGTTTTTACAAAGAAAAATAACAAACAAGATTATTTTAAAAAATGATAAAAATAATACTTAATTATCAACATTTTATTCATGAGTAATACATATCAAATATACCTTATTTCTGACTCCACGGGTGAAACACTAGATAGAGTTTTTCTAGCGATTAAAGCTCAATTCAAAAACATAGAATATGATGTTAAATCTTATTTTTTTACAAGAACAGAAAATCAAGTTTCAAAAATAATGGATGAGGCAAAAAAAAATGATAATGCAATAATTTTATATACGATTGTTGACACTTCACTTGCAAAATTTTTAGCAAACAAAGGAGATGAAAAGAAAATTCCATGTTTTAGTGTTTTAGGAAATTTAATAATGAACTTCTCCAAACTTTTAAATCAAAAAGCATCTCACGTTCCAAGCGGGCAACATGCTTTAAATGAAGAGTATTATGAAAGAATAGAGGCCATCCAATTTACCATGGCCCATGATGATGGGAACCTTGTTGAAGATGTAGATAAAGCAGATTTAATATTATTGGGAGTAAGCAGAACAAGCAAAACGCCAACATCAATTTATCTTGCTAACAGAGGTTATAAAACTTTAAATATTCCTTTGGTAAATGAGCAATCAATACCAGAAAGCTTAAAAAAGAATCCCAAACTTTCTTGTGTAGTTGGTTTAACAACCGAACCTCAGCGTCTAGTTGATATTAGAAAAAATAGAATGAATGCTCTTAAAGAAAAAGAAAACACAAACTATACAAATATTAGCAAGATTGAAAAAGAAATTAGTGATGCTAGAAAAACATTTATCAAATACAAATGGCCAACAATTGATGTTACTAGAAAATCAGTGGAAGAGACCGCAGCATCGATCATTAAGATATATGAAATAAATAAAAATAATGGTTAAAGAAATTATACTTGCATCAAAAAGTGGTGTGAGAAAAAAGATTTTAGAGGTAAATAACATCAAGTGTAAAATAGAACCATCCAATGTGGATGAGGATAGTGTTAAAGAAAGTTTGTTAAAAGAAAAAGCAACTCCAACAATTATTTCAAAAAACCTAGCAGAATTAAAGGCCAATAAAATTAGCCAAAAATTTACAGAGGAAATAGTGCTTGGAGCAGATAGCGTAATAGATTTAGAAGGTGAAATAATATCAAAGCCAAACGATAGAGTAGAGGCCCTAGAAATACTAAAAAGGATGAATGGAAAAACTCATCAATTGATAAGTTCAGTTTGTATATCAAGGGGTGGATCGATGATATGGAATTACACTGATAAAGCCTCATTAACCATGAAAAATATGACTTTTTTAGAATTAGAGAACTACCTAAAAAAAATTTCTGATAAGGATCTCTATGCTTATAATGTTTATCAAATTGAAGGAGAAGGAAGAAATTTATTTTCAAAGATAGAAGGAGATGAAGATACAATCATGGGCCTTCCAGTTAAAAAAATTAAAGAATATTTTAAAATTATAAAATGAAAAAAAATTTTTTAGTTATAGGAAATCCAATTGATCATAGCTTATCACCAAAATTACATAATCATTGGATAAAAAAATATAAAATTGATGCAGTTTATGAAAAAAAGCTTTTAAATAATAATGAGATAAAAGATTTAATTTTTAATATCAGAGAAGAAAAAATTCATGGGTTAAATGTAACAGTACCATTTAAAAAAACGGTTATACCTTTTTTAGATGAATTAAGTGAAGAAGCAAAAATTTCTCAATCAGTGAACACAATCTATAAAAAGGATAATAAAATTTTAGGCGATAACACTGATATTGAAGGTTTTAAACTTAGTTTAGAAAAAACAGAACAAGAAACTAAAAATAAAAAAGCTCTAATACTTGGGGCGGGTGGAGTTGTTCCCTCAATTATTATTGCGCTCAAAAAAATGCAAATTAAAAAAATTTATTTAAGTAATCGAACAGAATTAAAAGCAATAGAGCTAAAGAAAAATTTTCCAGAAATTGAAATAATTAAATGGGGAGAAACTTTAGATTTTGATATAATCATAAACGCAACAAGCATTGGATTAAAAGAAGAAGATGAAATTAATATTAATTATCAACAAATTAGCAAAGATAAATTTTTTTATGATGTAATTTATAATCCACCAGAAACAAACTTTTTAAAAAATGCAAAAAAGTATGGTGGAATAACAAAAAATGGTAAAATGATGTTTATTTATCAAGCTCAAAAAGCCTTTTTTATCTGGCATAAAGTTGTTCCAGAAGTAGACAATGAAACAATTAATCTTTTAGATGTATGATTAAAATTGCAGTTGTAGGAGATATTGGTTCTGGAAAAAGTCATATTGCTAAACTTTTTGGTTATCCAGTTTTTAATGCAGATCAAGAAGTAGCAAGCATATATAAAAAAAACAAAAATTGATTTAGAAAATTAAAAAAAAATTTACCTAAATATTTTTCAGTATTTCCAGCAAACAAAATACAAATTATAAAAGCAATAGAGGACAGTGAAAAAAATTTAAAAAAAATTACTAAAATTATTCATCCAGAAGTTAGAAAGAAATTAACTATTTTTTTAAAAAAAAATAAAAAAAGAAAAGCTATAATTTTAGACATTCCTCTTTTATTAGAAAATAAATTAAACCAAAAAAGTGATATAATAGTTTTTGTTCAGTCAAAAAAAAGTGAAATTATTAAAAGACTAAAAAAAAGAGATAATTTTAATTTAAATTTATATAATCAATTTAAAAAAATACAGTTACCACTTAGTTATAAAAAGAAAAAAGCCAATCATGTTATTAAAAATAATTTTACCAATAAGCTTGTTAAGAAAAGTGTAAAAAAAATACTAAAAGAAATTATATAAAATGAAAGAAGTGATACTAGACACTGAAACAACAGGACTATCTGTTAGAGATGGACATAGAATTGTAGAAATTGGATGCATCGAGTTAGAAAATTTGATACCAACTAAAAATAGATTTCACTGCTATCTTAATCCTGAAAGAAAAGTTTCTGAAAAAGCCCTAGAAGTTCATGGTTATACGGATGAATTTTTATCTACCCACAAAAAGTTTGGAGATATAGTTGATGAGTTTTTGGGTTTTATAGAAAATAAGAGACTTGTAATACATAACGCTGAATTTGACCTATCTCACTTAAACAACGAATTATCATTGCTAGGTAAGGCAAAATTAAATAGTGAAAATGTTGTGGACACACTTACTTTAGCCAGGGATAAATTTCCAGGCTCTCCAATAAGTCTTGATGCGTTGTGTAAAAGATACAGAATAGATAACTCAAAAAGAACACAACATACTGCCCTTATTGACTGTGATCTATTAGCTAAAGTTTATATTAATCTTCTTGATCAAAAAGAACCAACTTTAAATTTTAAAAATGAAGATAATGAAAAAATAATAATAAACTCCAATGACACAAATCAGTATTATAAAAAAGTAGTTAAACCATCAGAAGCAGAACTTAAACTTCATAAAGAATATTTAAAAAATAGTTTAAAGAAGAATTTTTTTAATTAGCTCTTTGTTTGTATAATTCAGTAAAATCAATTTTTTTTTCAAATTTTATTCCAGGATAACCAGAGTCGGTTAATAAATTTAAAAATATTCTCTCTAAGTCAGGATAAATTTTATTAGGCACATCACATAGAATAATTTTTTCCATTTCTTTTTTATCAGAAACCTTTTCATCTACTTTAACTATAGATGTGTAAGTTATCTCAAAATGTGCTTTTTTTAAAATTTCAGGTTGGTCTGAAAATTTTATGATTGTGTTGACTTCAATAATTCCATTTTTCACTGCCTTTGAATTAATATCAATGTTTAATTTGTATTTAGAAATTTTATCTCTTACAAATATATATGTTGGAGTGTCAGGTGTTTCACTCGACATATCTTTAATAAAACTTCCAATGATTTTATAATTTTCTGTCATTTTCATCCTCTATATCTTCAAATTCACCATTAATAAAATCTTGTTTTTTATTTATAGGCTTTTGTTTAATTGATACTTTTTTAAATATCAATTTTCTTGTTGGTGGAAATATTATTAATAAACCCAAGAAGTCTGTAGCAAAACCAGGTAAAATCAAAAGTAATGCTGCAAATGCTAAAGCTGCACCTGAAATAATTTCATAAACTGGCAATTCATTTTTTACCATTTGAGACATCCCGGACTTTAGAGTGTTAAAGCCCTCATATCTGGCGTAGATAACCCCAAAAAAAGCCGTAATAAAGATAAGTAAAATGGTGTTAAAGGCTCCAATTTGAGAACCCAGCTTGATAAACAAATAAATCTCAACGATTGGAATACCAACTAATAATAATAAAAATGTGTTCATTTGTCCTTAGTCTAAATTGCTAGTTGTAATTAATCAACATAGTAAATATTATTAAATTATGAGTTATAGTTTTGAGTACATAGATATTATTCTTTTAGCAATGATTGCTGGTTTTATTTTTCTTCGTCTAAGAGGAATACTTGGTAAAAAAACTGGTTTCGAAGGGAAAATTCCACCACAATTTGAAAAGGAATTTCAAAAAACAAATATAACTCCAAAACCAGTTAGTGAAAATTTTGATGAAGTGTCACAAAAAGAATTTTTAAAAGGTGCTAAAATTGCTTATGAAACAATTATTACAGATTTTAGTGATAGTGATAATAAGCTGATAGCAAGCAAACCGCTTTTAAGTAAAAAAATTTATGATCAGTTTAAAGAGGCGCTTGAAGATAGAGCTAACAAAGGTCATTTTGCTGAAATAACTTTTATAGGGATTAAGTCAGCTGTAATTAAAACGCATAAAAAAATTGAAGACAGCTTAGAAGTTACAGTGGATTTTGTTAGTGAAATTATAACATGCATAAAAGACAAAGATAAAAAGATTGTGTCAGGAGATAGTGAGAAAATAAAAACTGTTTATGATACTTGGGTTTTTTCAAAAGACATTAAATCATCAAATCCAAATTGGTTATTAATTAATACTATTACCTAATTGATTAAGAAGATAACAGACAAAGATAAAGAAGATTGGGAAAACTTCCTAAACAATGAAAAAAAAATTCTTAATAAAAATTCTGTAAAACAAAAAGATATAAATAACCCAGACAAAAACAAACAGGACTGGGAAAACTTTTTAAACACTAAAGAGAAAATTCCCAATAAAGATTTTATTCTTAAAAAAAATATAAGATACGAGAAGATAAAGAAAATAGATCTGCATGGTTACACTATTGAAGAAGCAAATAAGGCCATAGAACAATTTATTCAAAAATGTTTTGATGAAAATGTTACTAAAATAATAGTGATTACAGGCAAAGGACTAAGATCTAAAAATATTGAAAACCCTTACCTCTCAAAAGATTTGAGCATACTAAAATATTCAGTTCCAGAATTTATTGAAAAAAATAAAAGTTTAACTCAATTTATTATTGAAACAACAGATGCTAAGATTGAAGATGGTGGTAGTGGAGCTTTTTATATTTATCTTAAAAATAAAAACAAATTTAAAGAATAAATTTAGATAAATCTGTATCCTTAACAAGCTCATCTAGATTTTGTTTTACATAATTAGAATCTATTATAATTTTTTCACCAGCCCTATCTGTTGCAGTAAAACTAATATCATCTAATATTCTTTCTATAATAGTATGAAGTCTTCTAGCACCAATATTTTCTACAGTGTTATTAACTTCTGAAGCCATATTGGCAATTGCATCGATACCATCATCAGAAAATTCTAGCTCAACGTTTTCTGTTTTTAAAAGAGCAACATATTGTTTTATCAAACTATAGTCTGGTTCTTTAAGAATTCTTTTAAAGTCATCACTGGTTAAAGCTTCAAGTTCAACTCTTATTGGAAGTCTACCTTGTAACTCTGGAAGTAAGTCTGAAGGTTTAGCAAGCTGGAAGGCTCCAGATGCAATAAATAAGATATGATCAGTTTTAATTGTACCGTACTTTGTACTTACTGTTGTTCCCTCAATTAAAGGAAGTAAATCTCTTTGTACTCCTTCTCTAGAAACATCTCCACCAGATCTATCTGTTCTTCCTGAAATTTTATCTATTTCATCTAAAAAAACTATTCCATTATTTTCTGTTGAATCTTTTGCTGATTTTATAATTTTATCTTCTTCTATTAACTTGTCAGCTTCATCATTAATTAAAATTTCATGAGATTCTTTGACAGTCATTTTCTTCTTTTTCTGTTTATTACCAACAGATTTTCCAATCATCTCTCCAATATTTATCATTCCAATGTTTGCTCCAGGCATTCCAGGAATTTCAAATGCAGCTTGAGAGCCACTATTATTTACTTCAATTTCAATTTCGTTGTCATCTAAATCACCATCTCTTAATCTTTTTCTAAAACTTTCTCTAGTAGCAAGACTTGCTTTATTTCCAACTAGAGCATCTAAAACTTTTTCTTCTGCTAACTTTTGTGCTTTTGCATGAACTTCTTTTCTTTTCTTCACTTTCTCCATTGCAATTGCAATTTCAAGTAGATCTCTTATAATTTGTTCAACATCTCTTCCAACATATCCAACCTCAGTAAATCTTGTAGCCTCCACCTTTACAAAAGGAGCTTCAGCTAACTTAGATAGTCTTCTAGAAATTTCTGTTTTACCAACTCCAGTTGGCCCAATCATTAAAATATTTTTAGGTAAAACTTCATTCTTCATTTCACCTTTTAAAGCTTGTCTTCTCCACCTATTTCTTAAAGCAATAGCCACTGCCTTTTTAGCTTTATTTTGTCCAACAACATATCTGTCTAATTCAGAAACTATTTCTCTAGGTGATAAAGAACTGACTAAAGAGTTATCTTTCTTTTCAGTTTTTTCTTTTGGAAAAGGTGTAACGTTTGTGTCTTCCATTAAATTTTTTCAATTTTAATATTATTATTAGTGAATACACAAATTTCAGATGCAACTTGAATTGCTTTTTTAGCAACTTCTTCAGCACTCAAATCTGTATCTAATAAAACTTTAGCAGCAGCCAAAGCATAATTTCCACCTGATCCTATACCTATGGCATCACCCTCTGGTTCTAACACATCACCAGTTCCTGAGATTATAAAGCTATTCTCTTTATCGCCAATAGCCATTAAAGCTTCAAGTCTTCTCAAGTATTTGTCAGTTCTCCAGTCTTTTGCTAACTCGACAGCTGCTCTTGGAAGATTACCAGCATGTTTTTCAAGTTTTGCTTCTAGTCTTTCAAACAAAGTTAATGCATCTGCAGTTGATCCAGCAAACCCAGCTATTACATTTCTTTTTTCAATTTTTCTAACTTTTGCAGCAGTGCTTTTTATAACAGTATTGCCCATACTAACTTGGCCATCTCCTGCAACCACTACTTCATTGTTTTTTCTAATAAGTACTATTGTAGTCATAGATTATAAATGGATATTAATTTTTATTCTTCAAGTAGTAGATTGCAAATATTGATATAGTTAATTAATCCCTATATACATATTATATATTATGAGCAGAATTGGAAAAGTTTCCAGAAAAACAAAAGAAACCAGTATTAGTGTTGAAGTTAATATTGATGGCAAAGGTCAATATAAAATTGATACTGGAATAGGTTTTTTAGATCATATGCTTGAACAATTATCAAAGCATTCATTGATTGATTTAAAAGTTAAAGCAAAAGGTGACACTCATATAGATCTTCACCACACAACAGAAGATACTGGAATTGCTATAGGTGAGGCTTTAAAAAAAGCATTGAAAGATTTTAAAGGAATTAAAAGATACGCTCATGCAATGATTCCAATGGATGAAACATTAACAAGAGTTGCAATTGATGTTTCAAATAGACCTTATTTAATATGGAAAGTTAAATTAAAAGTAGAAAGACTTGGAGAGATGGACACAGAACTTTTTAAAGAATGGTTTCAAGCTTTCTCTCAATCAGCAGGAATAACTTTGCACATGGAAAATATTTATGGAGATAATAGTCATCATATAATTGAGTCTTGTTATAAGGCTCTAGCAAGGTCATTAAGAACAGCTTTAGAGATAGACCCTAGAAATAAGAAGAGCATTCCATCAACTAAAGGCTCATTATAAGTTTAATGAATGTCACAATTGTTGATTATAATTCAGGAAATATCAGCTCTGTAATAAATTCCTTTAAAGAAGTTGCTAAAGACAAAGTTAATATCGAAGTGACTTCAGATTTAAATAAGATTAAATCAAGCGATAAAGTAGTTTTACCGGGACAGGGATCGTTTAAGAGCTGTGTTGATGCATTAAATGCCATAAATGGTTTAGTAGAGACACTAAATGAGTTTACAGTTACTAATAAAAAACCTCTTCTTGGAATTTGTGTTGGTTTACAGATGTTTGCAGATCTTGGTTATGAAGAAACTGAAACAAAAGGACTTGGTTGGATTTCAGGAAAAGTTTCAAAGATTGATAATCAAAATAATAAATTCAAACTTCCGCACATTGGTTGGAATGAAATTAATATTGTTAAAGAAAGTAAGATTTTTAAGAACATAGAAAATAAGTCACATATGTATTTTGTACACAGCTACGAATTTATACCTGATGATAAAAGTGTAATTTCAGCAACAACAGATTATTCATCAAATATTGTTTGTTCAGTTGAAAAAGAAAATATCTTTGGAACCCAGTTTCACCCTGAAAAGAGTGATAAATTAGGACTTAAAATTATAGAAAATTTTTTAAATTTATAAATATGAAAATATTTCCAGCTATAGATATTAAAGATAAGAAATGTGTAAGATTAATTAAAGGGGACTTTAATAATAAAACTGAATATGAAATATCACCAGTTGATCAAGCTGGTAAATACAAAGATCATGGCTTTAAAAATTTACACATTGTTGATTTAGATGGCGCCTTAACAGGAGAGACAGTTAACCTGGATATTATTAAAGAAATAGTTCATAAATTTGATTTAAAAATTGAAGTAGGTGGAGGCGTTAGAAGTATTGATAGTATTCAAAAATATACAGATGCTGGTGTTGAGAAAGTAATTTTAGGTAGCGCAGCAATAAAAGATAAAAACTTTTTAAAAGAAGCATGCGAAAAATTTCCTGATAAAATTGCTTTGCCGTTTTCAACAGTTATTGCGTCTTTTGGACATACGGCAGCACAAGCTCCACAACCAAAACATTTATCGTTTATTGTAGGCATTTTAGTTTAACTCCTTTAATTGTTTTTCGATTTCTTCTTGTTCTGCGTTGAGTTCAGCAAGTTCAGCTTCAAGAATTTTTTTCTTTTGTTCAGAACTAAATTCTATGGTTCTGGCAAAACCTCGACCAAAACCTCTTCCTCTACCGCAAGGTCCAAATCCTCGTCCACGAGAAAGTGCACCTTCACAATTTCCGAGTTGTCTTCCTGTTAATTTTCCTTTACCGGCAGGGCCGGTTCCATCTAATCTTGGCATTTTATTTTTCCTCCGTTTATTTACATGGGCCTTTTTTTCGCCCTGTTTTTGGTCCTTCTCCATCTGGTCCTGTTCCATCTCTATTTGGCATTTTATTTACCTCCATAATGAATCCATATTCATTATTAGTAATGAATACTAATTCATAATACTATATAAAGCTTTTGTTTAAATTGTCAAAAAACATATAAATCAGGAATAAAGTCCGTTAGGCATGAGATATCGAAAAGTATATGGGCAAAGTAAGGTTGCAACTTGTATGTTCTGTTCAAAACAGGCAACAACTCAAAACGAACAAGAAATTCCTGTCTGTATAGCTCATAAAAATTCTGAATTAAACGCGTTTAAGTGCGCATGTGGCGACTATCTTGATTTAATGCATGGAAAGTATGGTCCTTTTTTTAAATGCGAAAGATGCGGCCTAATTAACATGAAAAAAGCATTAGAACTGAATGAAATAAAAGATTTAAGTGAACAGGCTGAGACAGTAGAAAAAACAACGAATGATACTTCTTCTGAGTCTCAGGATAAGCCTAAGAAAGTAAACTTATTTGGTGAAGAAGATCCAGAAAATGCAGAAGAGATAGTACTGCCTGGAGATCCAATGTACTTTGATTAAAACATTAAAACAAACTTTTATAAAGGCCTTCTAACTTAGTTGACATATGAAACTAATGAAAATAATGTGGATTCTTTTATTGTTCATAATTATTGTTGGATTGTTCTATCCTTTGGTGGGATGGATAGTTCCCGTATTAATGATTATCTTATTAGTTACTGCATTTAAGAGAAAAAGATATTTTTGTTCAACAATGTGTCCAAGAGGAAGTTTTCTCTCAATGTTTATCAGAACAAAACGAGCCTCACCAAAACTATTTCATAAAACAGGATTTAGGTTGGTAATATTATTAGTGTTCTTTGTACTGTTCACACTTAGAATGATGCGAACAGAAATGATATTGGAACAGCTAGGACTGGCATTTGTAATGATTTGTCTAGCATCAACAATACTCTCTGTAATCTTGGGACTAATCTATAGTTCTAGAACCTGGTGTGTAATCTGCCCAATGGGACTAGTACAAGAAGGAATAAATAAAATTAAGAAATAAGTTTTTAATCTTGTTCTAATAATCTAAAGTGATATTGGGGGGTAATTGCAGTAAAGTTTTGTTTAGCAAGAAATGCCAATGCGTGAGGATTACCTTGTTCAACAATCCAATATAGTGCTTTACATCCAATTTCTAACGCATCTTCTGTTAACCTTTTGAGCGTTGCAGAGCCAACTCCACACTGTCTTAAATGCGGATTTTTGTGGGTTGCTCTACCATTAGGGAAAAATAAGTTGATGTTAGCAAGAAGATCATCATGAGAAAGGCCTGCTGCAATAAGTTGCTGATATGAATTGGGTTGTTGTCGATCACTAACTGGACCAATAATAACTTGAGCATCTCCAGTAGGTCTTGTAGGATCAGAAAAAGTGGTATTATAACAAAGTGTAGTTCGTTTTCCTACAAAAGGAACATATATTTCTCTTTCAGTTCTTGTAATATTAAATCTTGGAACCATTTTAAGCACTCGCAGCAACTAAATACATTGACTGAGCCCAACCTAATGGAGTGTTCTCATTCTGAATAATTGAGTTGCCTAAGTATAATTCGGGCATTTCTTTATCAGGTGTCATAACATCCAAAGTTTTACGCATATAATAAGCATACTTATCTGGCTTGTTAAGAACTTTATAAATTTGAGCTAACCAGGGAAAACCCATGGTCCAACTAGGTTCTTGACCATTATTGTAGTACAAATCTCCAACATAACGAATAACGCCTTGTTTTCGAACTAACTTATTCTCAATGTTAGTGAGTATTTGTTCAGCCTGTTCTTTAGAAACAATGTTATAGGGATATATTAATGAAAGTAATGCTAAATCACAATCTTTGGTTGCAGATTCATTAGGTAATAATTTGTTTAATGTTTCTTCTCCTTTTTTAATAAGTGAGAGAGGGACATTAACAATTTTTGAAATCTTTTTTAAACCAGCAACGCAAGCACCAACGCTAGAAGCATGAACTTCTTCGTTTTCTTCCCACATACCATTATCTTTATCTTGCCAGTATTCGATTGATAATAAGTAATCAACTAATTTCTGTAAAATTCTTCGATGAACATCACTTCTAATTATTTTAATGCCTTTTTCTTCTAATTCTCCAACTTTAAATAAGAAAGCACCAATAGCATCATTCTGCTTATTGCCCCAATCTTCATAAATTTCATCAAAAGTAATTGGATCATAACGAGCATGAATGTATTGATATTTCTCAGTTGGTTTTTGTTTTATTGCATGATCGATTTTATACTCGTGTTTTAAGAAAATCTCAAATAAAGCCCAAAACGCTTTCTTAACTTCTTTTAAATTTTTAGTAGCTTCTAAACCCAGACTTTCATAAATACAATCTCGGATCCAAGCTTTATTATACCCTGTAGAAACCTCTTTTTTACTAGCTGAAAATAGGCCTGAGGGATGTTGTAGTTCTTTTAATATGGTGATTGATTTTTCTATCATTTGTTCCTCTGTCTAGTTTATACTGTTGCTTCTTGTGATTCACTTGATTTAGTCCAACATTCATCACACATTGGTTGATCCAAGTAAATTATTTCAGCTTCTTTATTACATTTAACACATTTCATTTGGTTCTCCTTTCTTTATGATAAATTTCTACTGTTTTTGCATCACCTGCTTTAAGTTTTCTAACCACATCAATTCCTACTGATGCTCCTGAATCAAGGTTATATACTGGAACGGGGTCATCAGCTCCCATTGGTTGGATGTGCGCAAATTTAGCAGTATGAGTAACTCTTCTAACAACATAGTGCATTTCAGGCGGTAGGCTGTGTTCAACTGCAATTATTGCTGGTTCTCTGTTGTCTCTTAATGTAGGATCTTGACTGGGAGTTGCTAGGTCTCTGATGCTTGTTGTTCTTAACGCAGCTAATTTTTCTTCAGACTCTCGTAAACCTCGAAGTGTTTTTTGTGTTTCTTCTCTTTCTCTTGCCCAACGTGCTTCTTTTTCTGCAAATGTTTCTGTTAAAGGGTTCATCTAGTCCTCCATACAAGCGCAAGGTGCAAAACCTTTGTTTAAAGCATCAATCTTTGAACTAAATGCAATCTTATTCTTTGAAATAATTCGTTTAGCAACAGGGCAGTTTTCAACATGAACTTTTTTACCTTTAATTGTGGCAATGAGCCGTTTAGCTGATTTTTGCACCTTAATTGAGTTAAGGTAAGAAATAACCTTACGTTGGGTTTCTATTAATTCATTAATTCTCTCATTAATGTTATTAATGTCCTGTTTCACTCTTGTAAAACTTCTTATGACTTCTGTTTCGTTTACCATAATATTAGAAGTCTAGAACTAATATATAAATGTTTTGATTATGTTACTACTTCAGAGTAGTTTAAAGCGAAATATTTAAATAGGATTCGCGCTTAAACAGGTCTATGAATAGAATAAAATCAGTAATTGTATCGCTGGGCGCGTTAGTTTTAACAGGATGTGCTACTTTGGATCATTCAGGTGACACGTTTTTACAAACACCTGAAAGGATGCGAAGATTTGCAGTAAAACATCCAGGGATTCACATTCAAAAATTGGAACGAAATGGGGAAGTAGAATTCTATTGGTATGGTAAATACAATGGATTGCATTTCGGTGAAGGATACACAAATCCTGCTTTAAGAGATGGAAATAGTCGTGATGGTGCTGCAAATGCTGAAAGACTAGGTTATACTGTACAAGATGTGGAGAGTATAGAATAAAATGGTTGTAAATTTGCTTGGAATAGAAAAAAGAGGCATACCTCATGCTAAATTATTAGCTTGTGCTATTTTGGCTTCGGATAAACTGACTCAATCTTCTGATTTGCCAGAGGTTATTAATGATTATATTTTGTCAACTGATGAGGTCGCTTTGGGTGAACGCCAGGGGAGTGATCGTGAGGTGGCAATTAGACGGGAAGGACAGATTTTAAATGCAACTCTTATTGAACAACATCTACCTAGAACATTTCAAGAGTTTGTTCAAACCTTGGAAGGTATGTTTAAGGAGGGCTATGAAAGCTTTTTACGAAAGCCTCTTGGTGAGGATGAGGACATGTTATTCTTTGACCCTGAAAACGACACTTCTTATCATGTGCGAGAAACGCGTAAGGAGTTAAAACCTGGTTTTGGATCTGATCGACTTGTGGCACTAAAATTATTGGTTGAGGGAGAGGGAAAAACAAATTCTTTTGGAATGGTTGCAAAAAGTTGTACTGCACCTGAAATGGCATTACGTGAACAATTAATTTATGGTTTGATTCCTGAAATTTCAGAATTGGCTGAGTTGGGAGTTAGACCGATTCCATTTTATGGTAGGTTGGGAAGAGAAGTTTGTATGGGGTTAGCGCCTGGAGAAAATCTTGAAACAGTATTAAATGACCCTTCTTTGTCTGAAGATTTAAAAGAACAATTAAAACAAAAAGTTCTTTGCGCAACACAGCTGATAGAACGAAGAACTAAACAATACTTGGCAAACCAGTTAGTGGATGATGCTCAATTAGGTAATGAAGATGCCCGTCAATTAAAGGACAGACTTGAACAAGCAGTTTATGAGTTTGAAATAGCTAAACAAAGTGATTTAATATCTCCTGAAGCACGAGCAATGATTCCTGAGTTGAGTGCGAAGGCTAAAAAAAGAATTGCAGAGTTATCTACTGTAAGAATTGGAAAAACAATTCAGCCAGGGGATACATATTTCGAGGAAAAAGCAAGAGGTGGAAGACAGGTATGTAATCTTGGTGAATCACATAAGGACGCTTTGGTTGAACTTGAAAGAAGGGGATTGTTAAAAACACACCTGGATGATCCAAGATATGCAAATTGGAATTATGATGTGAGCACGGATACTTTATATCCTATTGATTTTGGGCTAATTGATATTGGGAGTGAGTATAGTCATTTAGGAAGATTGCATGATTTGAGTGGAAATCGAGCAAAAAGAGAGGAAGTGCTTGCAGGATTAGCGAGCGCTGAAGATGCAAGACTTTCAATTTATTTTGGTGGGTTAAAAGCATTAAGAGATCATGAAGACAGAGGGAAAAAAGGATTTTATTGGACTCGACTTCCAATTTGTCATGCAGATGTATGTAAGTTGGCCGAAAATAATGCTGTTTGGCATGGTTTAAAACAAGATTTTGAAAAACATTATGGTGAAGATTTAAGAAGCTTAAAGCAAGATTCCAAGAGCAGGGCTACAGCATAAGTTAATTAATCTTGCAATTTCTAATAAATGATTGGCAGAGACTAAATTTCCTTTAAGATATTTTTCGGGGGAATGGAAAATCTTTTTTGTAATTTCAAAAACTTGATTTATTTTTTCTAAGTCTTTTTCAAAAAATCCTTCATGTAAGTTTTTAAAAGCTTCAATAATTTTGTTAAGTAATTCTTTGTTAAGATTTTTTTTGTTTGGTGTAAGGTAGTATATTCTTCTATGAACCCAGGCAACAGTAGAAATGAAACTCCAGTAAAAGTGCGTTTTTTCTTTTTCAATGGATTTTTTGGAAATACTTCGTCTACAAAAGTTATCGATCATAACCACTTCAACAGATGAGTTTTCAATGTTATTGGTTTTGGTTTTAAGATCGGCTAAATCAGTAACAATGATGAAGAACATTCTTCTTAATAGGGTATCAAACTTATCAGAATTTGGTTCAGTAAGGTTTTCTAAGAGAATGTGAGGTGATGTTTTAGTTATTTGCCAACCTAGTAGTTTTGGGAGAGCAGTTTCAATGGCTTTTAATGCATCTTTGTTTTGAGTGTTTATTTTTAAAACATCATATCCTGTTCTATATGCATTGTTTAAAATGTAACGGATAAAGTGATTATTGTGATTATCTAGGGTTATTTCTCCTTCTTTTTTTTGTGTTGAATTGGTTTTTATTGTTAAAGAATTTTTTTCTTCAATTACATCAATTTCTTCTTTTTTTTCAATGCCATGTTCTTGAACCCATTTTTTGGGGAGTGTGATGGTGTATGAATTTTTTTGTTTTATGATTTTACGTTTCATGAATTTGGTTAAGTGGTCGGGGTATATAAATCTTTCTAAAATATACGAAACATACGCTTACTATGGGAAACGTACATAACGTAGATATGTGTTCCCTTACTAGTGATAAAAACATCACGGAGAAACAAAAATGCAGTTTAATAATGATGTTCCAAGGAGTATGGAAAATTCCGTACAACAAACACTTGATGCTATGGCAAAGGATGGATTTATTTCATTAGTTAACCCAGAAACTGGATTTAAACACATAGTACAATGTCCTACACAACCTGTAATGCTGTTTAATCCTAACCTAGCAGAACCTTATGAACAAAAAGGAATGCTTACTGCAAGAATTTACGATCCGGAAATAAAACAGCTTCGACTTGCAACAAATAAAGGAGAAAGAGTACGAATCCAAATTGTTGGAGAACGAGTTCGTGGACAGGCATGGATCAATAAAAAACTAACTGAGGATTGGGAATTGCCTTATCATATTGAAGGTTGTAATGGGGGGCAAGAATGAATACTTTTACAAAATATTTGCCCAACCCTGGATGTTCTTTAGAAACTGGAGTGGCAGTATTGGATGTTAAAACTGGAACTTATGTTGCAACTTATACACAAGATCCGGGAGTGCACCCACAAATGATTGTACCTGTTGTTGTAAGAGCACCAACTAATGATGTCAACAGAGTTTGTTTAAGACAAACTCAAAAAAACGAATCCTATGCGGTTACGCAACGACTTTTGAGTTTAGATGATCAGATTAGAGAAATAGAAATTAAAAGACAAGAAAGGATGAAAAAATGAATCAAACATATACTTTAAATCGAAAAAAAATTGAAGGTGCTCTGGAAAGCGTGTTAGATAGTTGTAGGACTGTGGGAGCGTATAGAGCAGTTGAATCACTTAATAACGTGTCTGATGAATTGGATCTGGCAGATTTAGTTTTGGAGCGAGATCCAATCGTTGAAAGACTTATGTCTGCACAACTGGATGTACAAGAAGCAGAATGGAAAGAGACCAATCAAGAATTAGCAAAAGCATTAGATGGCGATGAACACGCACAAAAAATCTATTTGGCTGAACATTTTTTTAATGCTATACAATTACAGGCCCTGGGTGGAAAAAGAGATATTTGTTTCTCACTTCTTGATGGACTTGAACAAACGTTATCTATTGATGAAACTGAAGTTTGTGCTAAAGCTTATGCAATTCGAGGAAAAGTAGCATATGAACGAGCTGAATTATTAATGTTGTCCGAAGAATCAGATTTGTTAACTACCGAAGCGATCAAAAAACATTACAAATCAGCAATAAGTAATTTTTCAAGAGCAATTAAGAATAGTTATGATATCATAATCCCTGAACGAGCACAGACTCTTCACGAGTTAGCAATACTGGTTGGATTGAATACAGTTTCAGGAAAAGCAATAGCAAAGCTTGCAGTAGCAGATTATCAAAAAGCCTTTACAAAAGGTTATGTTGATGAAACCTTAATATTTCAATTGGATGATATAGCAAAAATCTGCTCATTAGAAGGAAATAACTCTTTTGTGATACAATTGGGAGATAATTTACTTGAACAAGCAGAAGATTCTCGTTTAAAACAGATTGGATATCGTGCACTTTCTCAACATTGTAGGCGAACGGGAGACTTGGAACTAAATCGATGGTATGATCAACAACTACAGGGGGTAGAAAATGTTTAATAATCACGATTCACAAGAATTATTCATCCCAAAAGATGCAATTCTTGATGAGGTAATCAAACAAGATACCCGAGAATTGGAACAAATTGGCGGATCCTTTGAAGCAATAGCCGATAGGATGGATCAGTTGATTGAAACTGCAGAGGGGATTATTTCTCAAACGCCCAGGGGACAAAAGTGTTGTGCAGATGTAGAACCAAACCTGAGATTCAGAGGATATGTATCCACA